>Ga0209181_10004043_pt1 | contig 22167 bp, 20 predicted proteins | sample MAT05_FD_187208 | JGI IMG/M metagenome (GOLD analysis project Ga0209181, IMG submission 187208) | Freshwater microbial communities from Lake Fryxell liftoff mats and glacier meltwater in Antarctica - MAT-05 (SPAdes) (version 2) | ecosystem: Environmental > Aquatic > Freshwater > Ice > Liftoff...
CGTCCTCGTCAACGTGTTCACCCCCAAGCCGGGCCAGCTCGACGCCTTTGTGGCAGCCCAGATCGGCGAGTACCGCCGGCTCCTGGGTAAGGTCGCCGGGTGGCGGGGGAACCGCATCCATCGCTCCCTGGACAGGAAGACGGCCGTCAACTACGCGGTGTTCGAGTCACTTGCCGCGTACAAAGGGTGGCGGGACAGCGCCCTCTTCGTCGAGCATTTGAAGGTGATCGAGCCGCTGGTGGAGAAGTCCGAGCCGGGGCTGTACTCGGCACCGTTGTACGAGGCCGGCAGCGTCTGAAGACACGCCGAACCAGGCGTTACACCTGACCGGGTCTGCAAAGCTGGCCCCGACGGGTGGGGGGCCGCTCGCGGGTCCACCATGGAAGGGCGCGTCAGCTCGTCGCGGGCGTCGCGGCTGCCGCGTCTCTTCGGCCGATGACGGTGAAGAGCGTCCGGACGATGAGGACCTCGAGGGCGAGGAAGGCCAGGGGGACGAGGAGGGCCGGCCCGGGGCCAGCGGCGATGGCGAGAGCGAGGGTCTGCGCCTCGATCAGCGCGCGGATGATGGTGACGATCGCGATCGACTCGGGGACACCCACCCTGGAGACGATGAGGAGCGCGAGGCCGATCGCGAGGTTGCGCGCCGAGAACTCGCGGCAGGCGTGGACGAGGACCGGAGAGGCCGCCGTGAGGCCCGTGCCGGCGAGGTCGGGGAAGAGCACCGAGGTGCTCAGATAGCCCGCGACGCCGAAGAGCACATTGGCCAGCGCGAGCAGGAGCGCGACGACGCGGATCCAGGTAGGGACGAGGCGTGCGGCGGTGCTCACGAGGTCCTCCTACTTCGCGGAGAGCTGGCGGACGGCGCCGGCCCAGTCCTCGACGTGGTGTGCCGTCGCGAGCTTGCCGTCGCGCACGGTGTGGATGTCGATCGTCATGATGCGGAAGCTCTTGCCGCCGTGGGGGACCCCGAAGAACTCTCCCGCGGGCGTCCCGCTCGCCTCGCTGCGGACGACGACCTTGTCGCCGTCGGCGAGAACCTCTTTGATGTTCCAGGCGAGGTCCGGGATGAGCTTGCCAAAGCCCTTGACCTGCTGGATGAGCTCGTTGCGGCTCTTGCTCACTCCCTCGCCCGAGAACGAGCGCCAGTCGGCGGTCGCGGCGCCCTCGACGAGCGCGGTGACGTCCTTCTCGGCGGGGCGGTTGAGGGCATCGTAGAACGGGGCGACGATCGAGCGAGCAGTCTCTTGGTTCATGGGTGGAGATCTCCTTCAGGGGCCGGTGGGTGAGGTGCGCGCGGCGGCGTCCGTGAGCCGCGCGATCAAGAGGATCGTCTCCTCGTCGCCGTTCGCGAACGCGTGCCCGCGGCCTTCGGTGTCGACGAAGAGCATGGCGGTGCCCGGCTCGAGTCGGTGGGAGGCGCCGTCCGACGTGGTGATGGTGGCGCCGCCCTGGATGGCCGTCGCCAGCGTCGGCGCCGGCTCGCAGTGCAAGGGGGTCGTGCGCCCCGGCTCCACGCGGACGAGCCGCGTGAACCTGCCGTCCCACTCGAGCACCGCGCCCATGGGCTGCTCGGCGAAGTGCGTCTCGCCGGCGTCGTCCGAGAAGACCTTCAGGTAGCTCATGGCGTTGCGCTCCCGGGTCACTCGCTGACGATCTCGGAGAAGACGGCCGACATGGTGGTCCTATCGATCATCTTCATGAACGCTTGCGCGACCTCGCTGGTGTCGCTCCTGCCAGCCTTCTTGGCGGCCTCGACGTCGGCGTACCGGAGGACGAGGATCCACTCGCCCTCGGCGGAGCGGGTCGCTTCGCGCCGCACGAGCCCCGGGAGCTTCGGGGCGACTTCGCGCTGGAAGCGCTCGTTCAGCGCACGGAACTCACCTTCGTCGACGCCGGTGGCGAGACGGAAACGAACGATCTGGATGGCAGCCATGGCGAGATATCCTCGTTTGAAAAGGGAGCGGTACGACGGCACCCCCGGCTCGCGCGGTGCCGCGCGGCGGGCGCCTTGGGTGTCTGCAAGCTAGGCTGTCTCCGCGCCTGGGTCGATTGAGCAATTGTCATGGCGCGCATGCGCCGGGCGCATATCTGGTCAAAGGGTCCGCTTGGCGCGGCGCGAGAGGTCGAGCACGCTGACATCGCGCTTCTTCCCGGCGCGCGGCCGAGGCGCGAAGAGGGCCTGCATCTCGCTGCGCAGCCAGGCGTTGCCGGAGTCGTGCTCGGCGCGGTCGTGCCAGACGAGCGTGAGGCTGATCCCGGGTGCCTCCAGCGGGAGGGGGAGGACGGCGAGGCCCCACACGTTGGCCACGGCGGCGGCGAGGCGCCGCGGGATGGTGGCGCAGCAGTCGGAACCGGCGACAAGCGGCGGCAGGACGATGATGCTCGGTACGCGCAGAGTGACGCGGCGGGAGAGCCCGGCGGCCTCGAGCAGGTCGTCGATCAGGCTGCCCGCGCGGCCATTGGGGGCGCTCACGACGTGGGTGAGAGCCGCGTAGCGCTCGGACGTGAGTGGCTCGGCGGCGGCGAGGTGGCCCCGGCGCAGGATGACCACGAGATCGTCCGCGAGCAGCTCGGCCGCGTGGAGGCCCGGCACGGGGGTAGTCGGGGGGCAGACGGCGAGGTCCAGCGTGCCCGCCTCGAGCGCCTCGGGGAAGCTCAGCGACCAGGGGAGCACATCGACGGAGACGCCAGGCGCGGTCGCGGCGAGCCGTTCGAGGAGGGGGGCGCACACGAGGTACTGTGGGTATTCGCTCATGGTCATGCGGAAGGTGCGCTCGGACCGGGCGGGGTCGAAGGCATCGCGGCGCGCGACGAAGCCCTGGATCCGCTCGAGGACGGCACGCACATCGCCGGCCAAGGCGAGGCCCGCCGGGGTCGGCACCATGCCGTGGCGCGTGCGCGTGAGCAGCGGGTCGCCGAACCAGACGCGCAGGCGGCCGAGCGCGCGGCTCACCGCCGGCTGCGTCGAGTTGATGCGCTTCGCTGCGCGCGAGACGCTCTGCTCCGTCAGGAGCGCGTCGAGCACCACGAGGAGGTTGAGATCTATCGCCGAGAGGTTCACCCCCGGGAGGATAGGCGGGCTCGCCGCGCGGCGTCCTCGTCGCGCGCTCCTGGTAGGGCAACCCTTGTGTTTTCGCGGTTTGTACGGCACACGGGCAAGCGCGACGGCGCCGAGCGACACGGTTGCCCCCCGCGCCCGCCGGAGGTAGATCCGCGTGATGCTCCCGACGTTCGCCGACCCCAAGACCGACTTCGTCTTCAAACGGATCTTCGGTGCAGAGGCACACAAGGACGTGCTCATCGCGCTGCTCAATCACCTTCTCGAGCTCGAAGGCGACCGTCGCATTCTGGAGGTTCATCACCTCTCGATCGAGCAGCACGTCGCGGTGCCGGAGCTGAAGCTCTCGATCGTCGACGTCAAATGCACGGACGCCTCCGGCCGCCGGTTCGTGGTCGAAATGCAGGTGCTCAAGGTCGAGGGGTTCGAGAAGCGCGTGGTCTACAACGCGAGCAAAGCCTATGTCATGCAGCTACGGAACGCGGACGAATACCCGACGTTGTGCGATGTCGTGGGCGTGACGATCTGCAACTTCAAGCTATGGCCGGAGAAGAACAAGAGCGGCGATTACAAGGTGCCCATGCTGAGCCGCTGGCGAATGCAGGAGCAACATGGCGGCGAAAAAGGGCTCTCTCAGGTCCAGTATACCTTCCTTGAGCTGCCCAAATATGCCGGCGGGGACGCTCCCCGGACCCTCGTCGAGAAGTGGGCTTACTTCTTCCGTGAGGCCCGGAACCTGGACGTGGTGCCTCCGGCTCTGTCCGAAGGGCCCTTTCGCGAAGCGCTCGAAGTGACACGCAAGACGGCGTTCACGCCGGAGGAGTGGGAGCTGTACGAGCGCGCCAAGATGGCCGAGCAGGACGCGCGCGGCGCGCTCGTGATCGCCCGTGAAGAGGGGAAAGAAGAGGGGCATAAGTCGGGCCTCGCGGAGGGTGAGGCCAAGGGGGAGGCCAAAGGCAAGGCCGAAGGCAAGGCCGAAGGCAAGGCCGAAGGCCTCAGCGAGGGCGAAATTAAAGGGAGACGTGAAGTACTTCTTCGCCTTCTTGCGCGTGCGAAGATGGTCCTCACCGACAGCGACGGTGCCCGCATTCAAGCATGCTCCGATGCAGGAACCCTCGATCGGTGGATCGAAAACGTTCTTGGAGCGAGCAGCATCCGCGATGTGCTCACGTGAGCAGCCCAACGCTCCGATGGAGCGCGACGGGCGCTGCGCGCCCGCGGCTCATCGGCAGATCGTTCGGCGGGAGAGGGTTGTGCCAGGAACGGCTACGAAGATCGCAACGAAGGTCGAAGGACGTCGGGAATCGCTGTCGCGACTCGAGCTTGCATTGCCCAGCCTTCGCGACCTCGTGCGCCCCCGCGTACGTGATCAAAACCTCGCCGAGCACGAGACCGAGACCGTCGCAGACGAGGCCATCGCGTTCCTGCCCATCTCGGCTGTTGCCCCACGGGATGGACCCGCGCGGCGAGCAGCGGTGTCGTCCCGTCAGCTCCCGCAGGCGAGGCAGCTCATGCAGCCAGCCTGCTTGCCGAGATGGCACGCGCGGATGACGTCTTCGCAGGCCTCTTCGCGTGCTCGTCGGTTGGTCGTCTGGTTCTCGATCATGCCCGCGCGGCTGTAGCAGCCGTCGGCGATGCCGCCGTCGCACGCGACGCGCATCGCCTTCTTTCCCATCTCGATGGCCTTGGCGCGCTGCACGGGATCCTTGTCGCCGATCATCAGGATCTGCATGGCAAAGCACGAGCCGACCACATAGCACTGGGCTGGGTCACCGCCGTTGCAAGCGTCCGTCGCGGCGGGGAGCTTCTCTTTGTCGTCGCATACCAGCACCTTGGGCGTCGCCTTCGCCGTGGCCGCGAGAGCCGGCTTCGGCTCGCACTTGCTCACGGCCCCTTCGGTCGAGGGCTCGACGGCGGCGGGCTCGGGGGTGCCTCCGCCGCAGGCAACGACCGACATCACGAGCACGAAGAGCTGGTATTTCATCCGAGCCACGTTAGCCGTTGTCGGCCGCATTTTCAAACCAGGTGCTCGGCGACGTGGAGATGCTCGGCGGAGGGGCTCCCGCGCAGCGGCGCCTCAACGCCCGATCAGGCCACAAGCTTCAGCACGCACCTTCTCCCAATCGAGCGTCCCGTCTTTGTCCTTGCCCGCGCCGGGCTGCGCCTTTCCGTCTTCCGCGACCGCCTGGGGACTGTCTCAGCCGCCCCATCAGCGCCGCGAGATCCTGACCTGCTTCCAGATGGACACCAACACGCGTCATCAGGAAAAGCGCTCGCTCGCTGGCCGCGGTGTCTTGCTCCGTCGTGAAGCCGGGAGAGCGCTTGGGATCCGCGAAATCGAGCATGCGCTCGCGCAGCCTGGTGACGTCTCCCAGCGCGAGATCGAGCGGCGTGTGCCAGTCGACGGCTTCCGCAACGCCATGGCGGACATCGCGGTTCTCCAGGTGGGCCAGCTCGCGCGCTACGGCAGCCGTCACGAGATTGGGGTCGTCGGCGCGGCAGACGAACCCCGCAGTGATGATGACCGCATCAGGCGGCATGCTGAAGCTGTGCACGTCGGCGTAGTGCGCGAGCAACACGCGAAAGGACCGTGTGGACAGGGAGCAGGCGGGGCGCAGTTGCTCCGCGATGACGGCGAGCTGCTGCTCGACTGCAGGGGCTACCCCCGCCGGGAGATCCAGTTTTTCGAGCGCGGATTGTCCAAGCCGATCCGTTGTCGTGGGGCTGGTCAGCGCTTCGATGTTCGTGCCATGAACAGCGACACGCGCGCGGATCTCCCCGCGTCCAACGCGCACGGGATCCACACCACCCTCGAAAGAATCCGCCACCGGAAATTGCATATCGCGATGGTGGTCGCCCCGTCAACGAGGAGCTCCCATGTTCGAGCTCGCCGCTGACGAGGTACGTTCCTGAGGCCGGCTCGAGCTTGGGGTCGAACTCGCCCGCGAGGCTCTGCCCTGGCTTGAGCAGGGGTGATTTGCCGAACTTGAAGGAGGAAGATTCAGGCCGCCCGTCATCAACGGCCCGGCGGCGGAGTCCTGGAAACTTCTTCGGGGTGATGCCGGAGGCGCCTTCCGCGGGGATCGAAGCTTGGCGTGGTGGTGTCGGGAGCGGCGTGGGGCGCTCCATGCGAAGGCGTGGAGGTGTCGGGAGCGGCGCGGGGACGCTCCATGCGAAGGCGTGGAGGTGGTGGAGGCGGCGTAGGGACGCTCCATGCGAAGGCGTGGAGGTGGTGGAGGTAGCGCGGGGACGCTCCATGCGAAGGTGAGGTGGGGTCGGGAGCGGCGCGGGGAGCTCCCCGAGGGGTGCGGTGAGCGGTTCCAGGGGGATCGAGGGGAAGGGAGGAGGTCGCGGCTGCCACGTGAGGAACCGCCCAGGCGAAGGCGCGGTGCCGCCGCACGTCCCCGGCTTCGGCTCCTCGACGGCAGATCCTTCGGAGGAGCAACTGGAGCGCTGGATCGGGGAAGCACGTCAGGAGCTCACCGCCGGCCGGTCGGCCTACGCGCACGCGCTGGGTCTCTACCTGCACTGGGGTCGACAGCGACGCGCTGCGCGACGCCGCCGGGCAGCGCGCTCAATCGAAGAGGGCCGGCGCCCCGCGATCGAGCGCCGAGCTCATCTTCGCCAGGATGCCCGCCACCACCCCGCGCGTGGTCTTGGCGCCCGCGCCGCGCCGCTCCAGCTCGGTTAACGAGGCGCGGGCCAGGAGCACGGGGAACGCCGTGAAGGCCACGATCCCGCGCGGGGCGCCGGCGTTCTGGAGCAGGTCCACGTACTCGCCGGCGGCGACGAGATCTTCGCGCGCCATCGCCAGGGCGCGGGCGCGGCTGACGGCGGCGCCGAGGTAAACGCGGCCGTCGCGAGCGTCGGAGTCGCTGTCCTTGAGGATGTTGACGAGCTGGAGCCCCTCGCCGAACTTCGCGTCGCGCGCGCGCAGCAAAGGCTCCACCTCCCCGAGCTGAGGAGCCGTGTCGAGGAACAGATCGGTCAAGAGCTCCCCGACGATGCCGGCGACGACGTAACAATAGCGCTGGAGATCGTCCTCGGTCGTGAGCGCGAGGCTCCCGTCGGCGCTGCCGTTGGCCACGAAGCCTGCCATTCCGGAGACGGTGCGGAGCGTGTGACGAACGACGATGGCCCGCCGCGCGGGCGCGAAGCTCATCAGCTCGGCGAGCACCGCGGGCGTCTCGCCGAGGAGCTCCAGGTAGCCTTCGTCATCACAGGGGCGGGCGCGGACCCACGCGCGAGCGAGGCGCGCGGCCTCGCCTTCGGAGGGCTCCTCAAGGAGGCGAGCGAACGCCGCGAGCGCGGCGAGGCGCTCGGCCCGGGGCCAGCGCGTCGCGTCCTCGAAGGTGTCCGCGATCCGGAAGAGGAGGTAAGCGGCGCCCACCTCCCGCCGCGGCGGAGAGGGAAGGAGCGGAATCGCGAGCGCGAATGTCCGGCTCGTGCGGGCGAGGAGCCGTTCAAGTAAGACCATGGTTTCGCTCCGTCGGGCGATATCGTACAAAAGGGGTGCGCGCCCGAGTCGAGCGCAGGTCCGGGGCGCTCCGCTGTTAATTTGCCGGCGCCGGTGCTGTCAAGACATGTGCTGTCTACGTGGTCGATTTCATTCGTGATTCGCCGACAAAGCTCGTTGACGATCCCCGCCGACGCAGGTCGGCGACGAGGCGCGGTGACGGGGCCACACGGCCCTGTCGGCGACAGGAGTCAACGACCCAACATTGTCGTGCTCCCGATCGATTATCGTGAGAACTAGATTTGTAAGTCGAGGCCGATGAACTAAAGAAGGCGCCATGTCGGCGGTCGACGTGGTCATCGTCGGAGGCGGCTTCGTGGGAATTGCGGCGGCTGCCGCGCTTGCCGACGGCCGTCGCCGCATTGTTGTTCTCGAGGCTCGCGTCGGCGCGGATCCGCGCTTTCGCGGCGAGCTCATCCATCCTCATGGCGTCGACGTGCTCGAGGGGCTGGGCCTCCGCGCCCCGCTGGCGCGGGCGGGTGGCTTCGACGTGCGTGGCTTCGCCGTCGTCCCCGGCGCCGAGGTGCCCGCGGTCCTGCTGCCTTATGACGACATCGACGGCCGCCCCCGGCGCGGCCTCTCCATGGATCACCACGCCATGGTGGCCTCGCTCCGCGCCGAGGTCGGCGCTCGCCCCGGCGTCGAGATCCGGACCGGAGAGCGCGTGACGGGCGTGGTGCGCGAGCGCGACCGCGTCGTCGGCGTGGAGACGGCGGACGGCGAGCGCGTCATGGCCGATCTCACCATCGTCGCTGAAGGACGTCACTCGAAGCTCCGCGGCCTGCTCGGGATTGCCCAGGAGGTCCGCCTCCTCTCCTTCACAGCGGCCCTCTTGCTCGAGGACGTCGAGGTCCCCAGCGCGCGCCACGGCCACGTCTTCCTGGGCGCGCCCGGGCCGGTGCTGGCCTATGCCATCGGCGAAGGGCGCGTGCGCATGTGCGTCGATATCCCCGCCTCGGCCGAGAAGGGGAGGGGGGCGATCCTCGCGCTCCTCCGCGGCGCCTATGCCCCCTTCGTCCCCGAGCCGCTCCGCGCGGCGATGCTCCGCGCCGCCTCGGCCGACGGGCTCGAGGTCTGCGCCAATCACGCCATCCACACCCGACGCTGCGCGGGGCCGGGCGTCGTGCTCGTCGGCGACTCCGGCGGCTGCTCTCACCCGCTCACGGCGACGGGCCTGACGACTGGCCTCAACGATATCCGCGTGCTCGCCGACGAGCTCGGCGCGGGCGCGACCGCGGTGGAGGGAGAGGGAGAGGGCCTCGACGCCGCGCTCCTCCGCTACCAGCGGCGGCGCTATCGCTTCGTCCGCGCCCGCGAAATCCTCGCCGACGCGCTCTACGAGGTCTTCCGCGGCGCATCGCCGGGGCCGCTCGCGGTCCGCAATGGCATCCTCCGTTACTGGCAGGGCAGCGCGCGCGCGCGGACAGCCTCCATGGCCCTGCTCTCCGGCCAGGAGTCACGACTCTCGGCCTTCCTCGCCGAGTACGCCCGCGTCGTCGGCCGGTCGGCCTACGGCGTCTTCCAGGAGGGCGGCGAAGAGTCCTCGATGGCGGTGCGCGCCGCCTCGCTCTCGGGCCTCCTCCGCCTCTCCTACGCCAAGTTCGAGCGCAGCCTCGTGACTGTCTACAAAGACGCGGCCTCCTGAGCTCTCTCCTCACCTTGATTGACTATCCATCCTCTTTGAAAGCACCAGCAGCATGACTGTACTCGTCACCGGCGGCAGCGGGCACCTCGGCGCCAACCTGATCCGTCGCCTCGTTCAAGAAGGAGAGCGCGTCGTCGCCCTCGAGCGAAGCGGGAGCGACAACCGCGCCCTCGACGGGCTGCCGATCGAGCGCGTCACCGGCGATCTGCGCGACGCAGAGGCGATGACGCGGGCGATGCGCGGCGTCCGGCGCGTCTACCATTGCGCGGCCAAGGTCTCGACCACGGCGGGCGGCGAGCGCGAGATCTACGACTGCAACGTCATCGGCACGAAGAACCTGCTCGCCGCGGCGCTCGAAGCCAGGGTCGAGCGCGTGGTGGTGACGAGCTCGTTCAGCGCCGTCGGGCACACCGAGGGTCGCCCCGCCGACGAGCGCGACCTCTTCTATCCTTTCGAGGAGCACATGCCCTACGAGCGCTCCAAGGCCTGGGTAGAGCACGAGTGCCTCAAGGCCGTCACCCAGGGCCTCGACGTGGTGATCGCGACCTCTTGCGCCATCCTCGGCCCGGCGGACTTCAAGCCTTCGCGCATGGGCCGCGTGGTCAAGGACTTCGCCAACGGCAAGATGCACGCGTACATCCCCGGAGGCTTCGAGTTCGTCTCGGCCCACGACATTGTGCAAGGGCACCTGCTGGCGATGGAGAAGGGGAAGACCGGAGAGAAGTACATCTTCAGCACCCGCTTCGTCACCGTCGACGAGCTGATGGTCCTCCTCCAGGACATCACCGGCAAGAAGGGCCCGACGCTGCGCCTGCCCCCGAGCGTGATGGCGAAGATCGCCGTCGTCTCGACCTTCATCCTCAGCAATTTCTTCCCCGACGTCTCCCAGCGCTTCACCCCGGGCGCGGTGCGGATCCTCGGCATGGCCCGGCGCGCCGACACCGGAAAGGCCCAGCGCGAGCTCGGGTATCGGCCGACCTCGATCGAGGAGGCCTTGAAGCAAGCCTACGAGTTCTTCGTGGAGCAGGGCGCGATCGAGGGCGTCACCGCCAGGCCCGCGGCCGCTCCCGTCCCTGTCCCCAGAGCCGCGGCCAAGGTGCAGAGCAACGGAGCTGTCCTGTCATGAGCAACGAGGCCGTCGTGAGCAGCGAGCCCGAGCGCCTGATCCCGCTCCGCAACCCCAGGGCCGAGCGCCCCCGCCCGCCCACCTTCGAGGAGGCCAAGAATCGTCGCCAGAAGGTGCGCGCCGCGGGCATGCACCCGGACTACTGGTATCCTGTCGGCTGGACTGCCGACGTGCCCCGCGGCAGGGCCGTCGAGGTCGTGTTCTGGAAGCGCTCGATCGCCCTCTTCCGCGGGGAAGACGGCGCCCTCCGCGCCCTGGAGAACCGCTGCGCCCACCGCCAGCTCAAGCTCTCTCTCGGACAGGTGACGGGCTGCAACCTCACCTGCACTTACCATGGATGGCAGTACGACGGCGACGGCAAGGTCGCCGTCATTCCCCACGATCTCTTCGGCACCAGGATGCCCGATCTCCAGATCGCCTCCTACCCGGTGAAGGAGCGCTACGGCATCATCTGGGTCTTCCCGGGCGACCCGGAGATGGCCACCAAGCGCGACGTGCCGCGGATCCCGGAGCTCGAGGGCGCTTTGCCGTGGGGGAGCATCCCGGTGGACTTCACCTGGAGCGCTCACCACTCGATGATCCTGGACAACGTGAGCGACTTCTCGCACGCGTACCTGCACCGCAAGAGCAAGCCCTTCGTCGGCGCCAAGCTCACTCAGCTCGAGACGGTGGGCGACAAAGTCCTCCTGGCCTACGACACCAAGGTGGGCGCCGGAAAAATCTCCGGCCTCTTCGTCAACCGCCAGACGACGAACACCAACTCGATGAAGCTCGGGTACGAGTATCCTTACCAGTGGTCGAACACCGACGACAAGATCAAGCACTGGTGCTTCGTGCTCCCCATCGACGAGCGGACGACGCGCACCTTCTTCCTCTTCTACTTCAGCCCCGAGATGTTCAAGATCCCCTTCTTGCCCGTGGCCATCCCGCCCTCGCTCGCGCGCCACGTCGTCATGCCCATCGCCCGCAAAATCCTGGTGCGCCCCCTCCTGGCCGAAGACGGCGTCGCCGTAGAGGCCGAGCAAGAGGGCTGGGAAAAACACTTCGAGCAGCCCATCGCCGAGCTCAACCCCGCGATCCACGAGTTCCAGAAGCTCACCATCCGCAAGTGGGAAGAGCACCTCGGCCGCGCCAGCGCCTAGAGCGCCGAACAGGTTGAAATCCGGCTCTTTTCGGTCCATTTCAACCCGTTCGGTGCTCTAGCCCAGAGCCCAAACGTGACTGACCCGTCAGCCGTGGCTGATCCGCATCTGCCACCCTTGCCACCCTTGCCACCCTTGCCACCCTTGCCACCCTTGCCACCCTTGCCACCCTTTGGCTTGGAACCGCGACCGTCAGGGAGCGGACTCCGGCCAGCGCTATGTCCGCTCCCTGACGGTCGCGGTTCTGTTCCTATTGCGCTCGCTCACCTTGGCGCTGTCCAGAAAGAGGACGGCGCCTTCGAGGGGGAGGTCGCGTGGAATTCGATGCTCCTCGCGCAGTACATCTTCGTCCGTACCATCGTTGGCTCGCCCTTCACCGACGGGGAGCGTCAGCGGATGATCCGCTACTTCGAGATCACCCGCACCCCCGAGGGCGGGTGGGGGATGCACTCGGAATCCGGCCCTTATGTGTACTTCACGGCGATGGCCTATGTGGCTCTCCGCCTCCTCGGCGTGGGCGCCGACGAGCCGATCGCGCGCGACGCGCGGCGCTTCCTCCGGGCCGAGCCGGGCCGGGTCCTCGCGATTCCAACCTGGGGGAAGCTCTGGCTCGCCATCCTCGGACTCTATGGGTACGAGGGGGTCAATCCTGTCCTCCCCGAGCTCTTCTTGCTCCCCGAGCAGACGCCTTTTCACCCGGACAAGTTTTACTGCCACACCCGCTACATCTACCTGGCGATAGCCTATCTCTACGGCGTGCGCTTCCAGGCCGATCTCGATCCTATCACCTCAGCGCTCCGCCGCGAGCTCCACGACGCGCCGTTTGAATCGATCGATTTCGCCGCTCATCGTCACGATCTCGCCTCGACTGATCTCCACGTGCGGCCGGGCATCGGGCTCCGGCTCGCCTATGACGCCCTCGCGCGCTACGAGCGGGTCCACGTACCCTTCGTGCGGCGGCGCGCGCTCGATCATTGCTTCACGCGCATCCTCTACGAGATGCGGGCGAGCCGTCACCAGGCGATCTCCCCCGTCAACGGGCTGCTCAACTGCCTGGCGATCTTCGCCACAGATCCCCGTCACCCCGAGCTCGCGCCGAGCCTCGCCGGGGTCGAGGCCTGGCGCTGGGAGGACGAGGAAGAGGGGATACGCTTCGCCGGTGCCCGCTCGCAGGCCTGGGATACCGCCTTTGCGATGCGCGCCTCGCTCTCGGTCCCCGCGGCCTCGCGGCCCCGCGCCTCGCTCCTCCGCGCCTATGGTTACCTCCGCGAGACCCAGATCAAAGAAGAGCTCTCCGGGCGCGAGGTCGAGCGGCGCGACGCGATCCTCGGCGGATTCTGCTTCTCCGATGGTCAGCACCGCTGGCCGGTGAGCGACTGCACCGCCGAGGCCCTCTCCGCGATCCTCGAGCTGCACGCCGATCCCGCGCTCGCGCCCCAGGGGAACACGCGGATCGGCGACTCCAGGCTCCTTGACGCCGCCCGTTTCCTCCTCTCGCGCCAGAACGACGACGGCGGCTTTGGCACCTACGAGCGCCGCCGCGGAGGCCCGCTCCTCGAAGCCTTGAACCCCTCCGAGATGTTCGGGAGCTGCATGACCGAGCGCTCCTACATCGAGTGCACGGCCTCGGCGGTCTCCGCCCTGGCGCGCCTCCGCCAGGCCTCCGGCGAGGACAGCGCTCCTCTCGCCCGCGGCGTGTTTCGCGCGCAGATCGAGGCCGCGATGGGCCGTGGTCTCCGCTTTCTCCGCGGCGCGCAGAGGCCTGATGGAGCCTTCAGCGGCTTCTGGGGCGTGTGCTTCACCTACGCGACCTTCCACGCGATCGAGGCTTTCCACGCCGCGGGAATCAATCGACACGATCCTTCGATCACCCGCGCTGTCCGCTTCCTCCTCTCGATTCAGAAGGCCGACGGAGGCTGGGGCGAGCACTACACGAGCTGCCTGGAAGATCGCTATATCGAGCATGCGGAGAGCCAGGCCACGATGACGGCCTGGGCGCTGCTGGCGCTGCTCGCTGCCGGGGAAGATCCGCGCTCACCCTCGGTCGCGCGCGCGGTTCGGTGGCTCGAATCCCATCAATGCGGTGACGGTAGCTGGCCGCGGCAGGCGCCCGCGGGGGTGTTCTTCGGGGCGGCGATGCTCGATTATCGCCTCTACAAGGACTATTTCCCCGCCTGGGCCCTCGGCCGTCATGCGGACCTGTCCACGCGGGGTCAGGGGCAGATGTAGCACCCGCACACCGACATCTGGCCCGCGACCGTCGTCGTCCACTGGCCTTTCCAGTATCCGCCATGGCTCGTGCAGACCTGCGGGCATTTGGTCTGGGCGTCATCGTTGCTCCAGATCGGCCCGGCTTCCAGGTCGACGTAGGAGCACTCGACCGCGTAGGCCGTCAGAACAAGCGACGTCGCCGCCGCCGCGATCGCCAAGGCACTCGCCAGCTTTTTCATGTCTCTCTCCTCCGGTGACTGCAGGCCCTGGTGTCCATGTTTCCGTGGCCTGGTGGAGAGAGCGTTGCGTTCAGCGGGCCCATTGGCAATGGGGCGAAGCCCGAGTCGGGCGCTCGTGGGTGATCGTTGGGGCAGACCAGAAATTCTGCGAGTACGCCGTCGCGGCGCCGCAGCCCTGATCTCCGCGGCAGAGGCCTCGGCCGCTCGTCTCAGCGCGACGTGCTCGCCCCCCGAGACACCCTCTCCAGCCATGTGATAGCAACAAGAGTCCATGGAAACGGGTGAACGGCCGGCCAACCCACTCCTCGATCAACGTGACGCTCTCGTCGAAGAGCTCATTCGGACCATCGAGGGGAAAATTCCCTTCTACGACTCCCTCAGCACGGACGCGCGGCGCGGGGTCGCCACCCGGATCGTCGATCTCTGCCTCTCGTCCCTCCGCGTGGGCGGCACGACCGCCGCGACCAGCTTGGGGCATCGAGGTCTCCGCGCGCCGGCAACAGCAAGGCGCCCCGCTCGCCGCGATGCTGCGCGCGCTCGGCATCTCTCGCAGCGTCTTCTGCCGCGCGGCCAGCGCGCTCGCGCCGAAAGAGCTCGCCGAGGACACGATCGAGCGCTTCGAGAGCGTCATCGCCGACCTCGTCGACGCGGTGATCGCGGTCTACCAGTCCACCGCCGACGAAGCCGCCCGCGCGTTCGCGAAGCTCGATGCCCGCTACCGCGAGCGCTACCAGCGCACGCCCGCGATGATGCACAGCCTCGACGCCGAGATGCGGATCTCCGCCGTCAGCGATCGAGGGCTCGCCACGCTCGAGTACACGGCCGACGAGGCGCTCGGCCGCCGCTCGGTCGATTTCTTCACGGAGGAGTCACGCCGCCGCGCCCTCGACATCATCCTCCCCCGCTTGAGCGCGGAGGGCGAGGTCTTCGACGTGCCTTACCAGCTGGTCAAGAAGAGCGGGAAGATCATCGACGTGCGGGCCTCGAGCGTCGCGGTGCGCGACGAGCAAGGGAACGTCACGCAGCTCCTCAGCGTCCTCGAAGATGTCACCGCAGAAGTCGAGGCCACGCGCGCGCTGCGCGAGCGCGAGGAGCGGTGGCGCGCGTTGATCGAGCTCTCGCCGCTGCCCCTCTGCGTTCACCGCGACGGCACGCTGCGCTGGATGAACGACGCCACCGTGCGCACGTTCTTTGCTGAAGCGCTGGTGCGGGTTGCCAAGTCCATTCGTTTGCTTGGGGCCGAGGTGGTGATCACCGGGATCACGCCGCCGATCGCTCGTGCGCTTGTCATGCTCGGCGCGGATTTCGGGCGCCTCACGACTTGCGGGACGTTGCGTGATGGCATTGCGCAGGCGCGCGGGCTTCGGGGCGGACGTTCTTTTTGAAGAGCCCGACGTTGGGTGTGGGCACGCTAGGGAAAGAGATGTCGAATAAGCCAATCGCGGGCAGGGGACGGCGTACATCGGTACGGAGAACGAGCACGTCCTGAGGATGTTCCCCTGGGGGTCGACTACGCGGCGACGCTCTTCACGCACGGTCACGGCCCCAGCCTCGGCGGCGTCCAGACGATGCACGATCCGAGGCTCCTCGGCGAAGGAGACTATCGGACCTGGGGGCTTGCCTCAGCATATCTAGTGCTCCCAGCCTCCCCGGAGAGCCGCTACGTGGGCGTTGATCTCGGCACCTCGGTGAGCGTGGGTGTCCGTCAGCAAGTCAAGCTCTTCGGCGGGGAATCTCGCTGGCTCAGCTACCTGCTTGTCACCGCGAGCGAGCGCTGGACGCACGCTTTCGTGAGCTCAGCCACGCCCGTGCAGCAAGGCCCGCGTCAGCCCAGGCAGGTCACGCAGCCGGACGCGTCGGTGCGCGATGAGCCCGATCGATTGAGCGGCTCCCTGTTGATCCCCGACACGCTGAGCCACACGCTCGCGCTGACGCTGCCAATCCACCGCAAGCTCCAGCTCGATACGACGTTCCAGCTGCGAACCGGGTTCCCGGCGGGCCTGGGCTCCAGCGGCGACGGGTGCGTTAAGACTGCGACCGGCTGCGTGCCTGTGTCCCCCCTCAGCGCGCCCAGCAGCACGCGCTGGTCCACGCGCTTCGTGCTGGGGCTATCCTGCGAGATCATCCCCGAGCTGGGGGTCCCTCTCGGCTACGCCAACGATACTCCGCAGCTCGGTGAGAACGGCCTGAAGCGAAGTGTTTTGGGTGCAAATCTCAGTTTGCAGGGGAGTCCCGTCGGCGAAACACCCGGGAGTCCCCCCAGTCGCCCGGGGGAACGAGGACGGGCAAGCTTCCGCGTGACCCCGAACCGCACACTCCCGCCGACGTTAACGAGAGTGGCAACGTTTCCCGTGAATGCCGTTCAGCCCGCACGCCCTTCGGCCTTCTTCTCTTCGCTCTTCTCCAGCGAGAGATCCGCCACCCCGTCCTGGAACTTGATCCGCGCCACCATCAGCTTCTCCTGCGAGGCGACCAGATCGATGGTCGCCGTGGAGAGCTTGTCGCTGACCTCCTGGAGCTTCTTCTCCAGGCTCGTCATCAGCGGGCCGGCCGTCTTCACCAGCTTCAGAGTGACAATCTGGGCGTGGAGCTCGTCCATCCGGGTCCGGTATTCGCCCATGTTGTCGCGCAGCGTGGCGATCTGCTGCTCGGTGTTGGCCATCTCCTTGTGGAGCTTGAGCAGCTCGTTGACCGAGCTCTTCAGGCGACCTTCGGCCGTGGACGAGAGGTAGGCGGTGACCATATCCATCCCGCCCGGAGAGCGGATGTCGGTGGTCTTGAAGAGCGGGGTCGCCTCTTCGATCACCACCTCGAGCTTCGAGGTCGGCTCGAGATCGACGCGGAAGAGGTAGGCGCTCCCGAGGCGCTCCCGGCCGGTCGGGGCCTTGGTGAGCTTGTAGCCGTCAGAGACGGTGTGTCGGATGTAGACAGTGGCCTTCTCGCCGAGGCGGTTGTTGAGGACCAGGGTCGAACGCTTGGTGTGCTGGACCTCGGTGGAGAAGACGCCGCGCTGGACCGTGATAATCCGGGAGATGGCGTCGACGTTGTCTTCCTTCCGCTCCACCAGGATCTGCCGGTCGAGGGCGAAGGGGACGAAGGCCATCGAGCGGGCGGGGATCGGCTCGGACAGGCCCTCTCCGACGAACTTGCCCTCTCCGAAGACAGTGACCGGGCCGCTCTCCAGGGCCGAGTCGGTCGGGTTCTTGATCCGCACCGCGCGGAAGGGGAAGCTGGCGTTGCCGCGCACGCTCTCGGCGTCGTAGAAATAGACGACCTCTCCTTCGGTGTCGGACTTGAGGATCGAGACCATGGCCGAGGTCCCGCGGGCCACGCTCATCCGGCTCTTGGATTCGAAGTGCGAAGTGCCGATCGGATCGGTGCCCAGGGGGCCGGCCTCTCCGGTCTTGTCGTCGCCCCCCTTCTGCTCCTTGCCCAGGCTCGAGGTGGGCGGCGGGGCCTCGACGATGCGCACGCCGCCGGCGCGGCCGTTCTGCTGGCCGTTGCCGACCGCGACGACCTGGCTTGGGCTCACCCCGTTGCGGATCAGCTGCTCGCGGGTGCGATTGGCGCGATCGAGCGAGGCCGCGTATTTGTCGCCGTCGGCTTGATCGGCGTAGCCCTCGACCACGATCGGGCGCGCCGAGCTCTTGAGCTGGCGGGCCATGACCTCGAACTGCGCGGCCTGCTGTTGCGCCTGCATGTCGGGCTTGGCCTCGTCCCGCGGCGGGGCGGAGGCGCTGCCGCGGTAGTTCCCGGCCGATTTGGGCGCAGACGGCGCCTGCTTCTTCACCGACTCCACGTCCTTGGAAGCGAGGGTGTCGAACGAGCGCGTCGCGCCCTTCCCGCCGGACCCGCTGAGCGGGACGCGGTTCTTGAAATCCTGGTTGATGTTCGCGGCCAGCGCGTCGTCGTTGAGCTCCCCCATCACCCGCGGAGCTTGCCCCGGCGCTTGCTGGTTCCCGAAGTTCGCGTACGACGCTCCGCCGGTCGGGGGCGCTTGCGCGAAGAGGCCGTCGGCGTGGAGCGTCTCGCGCTGGACCATGCGCACCGACTGCAAATCGAAGCGGAACGAGAGCGCCGAGCTCGAGCCGACGCCGAGCTGTACGTTCTGCCAATCCTCGCCCGAGGTGTTGTCGACGATGGCCCAGGCCTGGAGGCTGACCTTGCCGCCCTGACCGAGGACGACGCGGTAGCTCGGCTTCCACGAGGGCGCCTCGGTGACGTACGAGACGCGGAGATCATGAGGCCCCGCGCCCTGCAGGCTGATCTTCATGTTGATCAGCCCGTCATCCCCGCTCGGCGCCTGGGTCGGGTACGAGATCGGCGCGGGCTCGCCGGTGTGGGCGTCGACGACCGTGAGGGACTTGAGGAAATCGTCGACCTTGTCAGCGGGGACCTTGAGCTCCAGGGCCTCGCGATCGACGCGCGCTGTCCGCTCGAAATAGGCGATCCCGTTGCGGTAAACGACGACGCGGCCGAGCGTCGTGTCGGAGTGGACGAAGGTCGTCGTGGTGCCGCAGCCGGTGAGCGCGGCGATGCACGGGAGAAGAAAGAGCGTTCGCATGGCGGTCCTTGCAGGGGGGGAGGGCGAGCGGCCTTGGACGATCGCGGCACGCGCTGGATCTGGTCGACGAGGGAATGCGAAACGATCGTGCGCTCTCCGGCTTACACCGGCGCGCGGCGGACACGGCTCACGCGAGCTCGAGGACGCCTTCGCGGAGGGCGCGAGCGACGGCCTCGATCGAGCGCGGCATCACCTCATCGAGGGGGAGCTCGAGCTCGGCCGCGAAGCGCTGGAGGCCGGCGCGCACCGTCGGCGCTTCGTGGAGGAAGGTGAAGAGCGCGAGGAGCTCGATCGTGAGTTGAATCGGCGGGATCAGCGCCGAGGGAGCGAAGCGAACATGGAGCGTCGAGGGCGCGGAGGCGCCCGGGCCTACCTGCTCCTGGCTGAGCACTGCGCCCTCCGGCACGCGCACCGTCGCCGCGAGGAGGCGCTCCGGTGCGTCGGCCACGACCTGCGCCGCGAGGAGCCGATCGATTCGTTCGCTCGTGAACGAAACCTTGGAGAGCGGCTCGATGCTCACCGTCATCGTCCATCCCGGCGTCGGATCGGCGCGCTCGACCACGACGAGCGTGGGCAGGAGCGCGCGGATGCCCATCTGCTCTAGGTGCTCGCGACGCAGCAACGCTTCTTGCTCGAAGGGGCGCCCGAGCTGCGGGTGAAGACCGGACGCGTAGGAGACGGCGTGCCCGTCGAGCTCGGTGTGCGGCATGCGCAGGAGCAGCAGGCTGACGTCGCCGGTGTCCATCGCCTTGCGGAGCCGCAGATCGAGCGCGTCGGTGCCGTGGTCGGGCCACTCGGCGAGGAGCAGCGCGCGCCCCTTCGGCGCGAGGTGCGGCGCGAGGTGGGCGAGCAGCCGGAGCGAGAGCTCGTCGCCGCGCGGGCCGCCGTAGAGGAACGCCGCCGCGCTCACCCCGACGGGCATCGGCACGAACGGCGGCTGCGAGACGATGAGGTCGAAGGTCTCGCCCTGGACCGGCGCGAAGAGATCGCCGGTGCGGAACTCGACGTTGGTGATGCCGTTGATCGCCGCGTTGATCTTCGCGAGCGCGACGGCGCGGGGGTTGATGTCGACGCCCACCGTGGCCCGCGCGCGCTTGGCGAGCAGGAGCGCCGCGGTGCCCGAGCCGCAGCCGAGATCGAGCGCGCGCTGGATGCCTTGCCGCGGGAAGGCCGCGCCGCAGAGCTCGACCGTGACCTCGCCGAAGCCCATCACCGCGTCCTCGCCGTGCGCGAGATCGTCCGAGAGGATGAAGAGATCGTCGATGATGCCGAGGACGAAGGGCGAGACGACGCCGCCGTCGTCGCGGCGCTCGAGCAGGCCGACCTCGAGGAGCCCGTCGGTGAGATCGCCGAGCGCGGTGCGGGCCTCGGCGATCGTGACCGGATCGGAGAAGAGAAACATCCGCATCGCCCAGCCGACGGGCTTGTCGATCCGGCGCAGATGAAAGGCGCGGATCGGCTGCCGGATCCCGGGGGCGACGGCCTGCGCGGCGATGACGATCGGCGCCGCGGCTTCGAGCGAGACGCCGATCGAAGCGAGCTTGCGCCCGAAGGCGCGCAGCGTCGCGGCAGAAGTCGAAGAGAGGCGGGCGAGGGAAGGGTTGCTCATGGATTGTCTCGGCGCGGTTCAGCCGCGCAGCGCGGCGAGGGCGACGCTGGCGACGCCGCCCAGAGAGGGCGCGGCGGCGAGGCGGGTCAGCCGCTCGCCGATCTCGCGCATGCGTTTGTTGTCGAGGAAGTAGGCAGGCTTGGGCTTGGCTTCGAGCGGAGCACGAAGCACGGCCTTGTCGATGCGCCCGAGCATCGGGGTGTTGTGCACGAAGCCGAGCCCGCTCTGCACGTCGGCGAGCGTGCCGCTCGGGTGCCCGCCCCACGGCGGCGAGGCCATCGCGTAGACCATCGCCGGCCACGCGTTCACCGCGACCGCGCCATAGCGCAGCGCCACGATCGCCTTCTCGAGGGCGAGCACGATCGCCGGATCGTCCTCCAGCGCCGGGTGGATCGTCAGCGAGCAGCTGAGCGTGCCCCAGAGCTGCTCGTTGCAGAAGCGCGTCGCCTCGGCGAGGAACGCTATCGGATCGACGCTGCCGATCGAGACGACCGAGAGGATGCTGCAGAAGGGCTCGGTCGCGAAGAGCGGCTCGTCTTTGCGGGCCGGATCGAGATCGCGGATCATCGTCCACGGTAGCTTGCCGTCGCTGGGCGCGTCGCCGCCGATCTTGATCACCCGCTCGCGCCCCGCGGTGAGCCGCTCCCAGCGATCCGGCGCGCCCGGGTAGTAGGCCTTGCGCAGCGGAGCGGCGGCGAGCGCCTTCTCGATCATCGAGAGAAACAGATCCTTCTGCGGCCAGCCGCGGGGCAGGACGAGCATCTTGCCCGCGTTGCAGTTGAACGAGGCGTTGTTGGCGACCTGCGAGGCGACGTTGCGCGCTTGGGACCAGAGCTCGTCCTTCGAGTAGAGGTACGGCACGACGACGATCGGGCTGACGTTGCCGAGCTCGGAGGTGATCGGCTTCTTCAGCAGCGGCTCGTTCGCGGCGATGCGCCGCTCGCGCTCGGCGCCGGGCGGGCCCCACACCAGGTGATCGTGGGTGAGCGCCGAGCCGGTGAGGTGAACGTCGGCGACGCCGGGGTGGTTGACGAGGTACGCGCCCTCCTCGCCTGCGCCTTGCACGATCCGCAAGAAGCCGCGACCGATCAGCGGCGCGAAGGCCTGCTCCAGCACCGGGGTGAGGTAGGCGTTGACGGGGCTCATCTTCACGAGGGCGACGCGGCCTTCGACGAAGAGTTTGTAGAGCGCGTCCATGGGCGCGATGCTCGCCACGTTGCCGGCGCCGAGGATCAGCGACACCCCGCCCTCGGGCTCGCGCTCCTGGTAGAAGCTCGCCTGCGTGGCGGGGACCTCCTTCGGATGGAGGCCCTCCTGGAACAGGACCTTGACCTCGATCCCGTTGTAGAGGGCGCGCTCGTGGATCCCGCGCGGCGCGACGAGGACCTCGGCGCGATCGTCGTCGCGGAGCGTCGCTTTGGGGAGATCGGGCCGGCCGCGCGCGGCGATCGCCTCGAGCGACTCGGCCAGCAGGCGCGTGTTGGCGAGCACCGCCGCGGGCCCGGCGAACCACTCTTCGCCGGCGAGCGTGCCCGCGGGATCGAGCCCCTTGGCGCGGCAGGCGACGGCCACCTGCTCCGACGCCGCGGCGGCGATTCGGGGCAAGAGCGACCGCAAAAGCGCGGCCTTTTCGAGCGGCGGCATCCGCGCGAAGGCGCGGGCCTGGTCGCCGAGCTCGGCCACCGCCCGATCGAGATCGGGCGCAGAGGCGGCGCGCGCGGGCTCGGAGGGCAAGGGTTCGATCGCAGGGGAGGCATCCATGCGCGCGAGCCTACTCCATGGGCCACCGCGTCCGCGACGTCCGCGCCGCGCCCCTGCGGAGCTGTTGGACCCGCGGCGGTGTTTGGGTAGATTGTCGCCATGCTTCGTGCCTGGATGCTCCCGTCGGCCGCCGTTTCGGCCGCGCTTTGCTTGCTGTCCGGGGTCGCCGCGGCCCAGCAGCCGGCGCCTCTGCCCGCCCAGACCGCGCCCGCCCCGGCGCCGGCCGCGCCCGTCCCGGGACAGCCCGCGGCCCCGCCGCCGTCGGGCTACGGCCAGCCGGCGCCGGGCTATCCGCA
>Ga0209181_10004045_pt1 | contig 22164 bp, 17 predicted proteins | sample MAT05_FD_187208 | JGI IMG/M metagenome (GOLD analysis project Ga0209181, IMG submission 187208) | Freshwater microbial communities from Lake Fryxell liftoff mats and glacier meltwater in Antarctica - MAT-05 (SPAdes) (version 2) | ecosystem: Environmental > Aquatic > Freshwater > Ice > Liftoff...
TCTGCCTGGCGATGATCTTGTCTTTGATCTTGTCGTAAACGTCCTGCGTCAGGACCTTTTTGTTTACGAGATCATCTTTTCCGTTGTACGGACGACCTTTCACAATGGCGGCCGAGCGGGCTTCGCCAATGCCGTCGAGCGTCGCGAGTTGCTTCGCCGTAGCCGTGTTGATATCCATCGGCTCCGGTGCCTTTTTGGCGTCGGCAGGCGCGGCTTTTGCCGGGGTAGCCGTCGCAGTAGCGGCGTCTTTCTTTGCCTGCGTCGCGTCGAGCGCGAACAGCGGGGAAGCGATCATTATTGAGGCCAAAAGGACAGTGGCGAAACGTTTCATTGAGGACTCCTTAAAGGAAAAAATTGGCTGATCTTCCCGCCCAACCGCTGCGGATGCGTGCGACGATGGCAATGTAACGGAAGCCGGGGCATCGCGTTGTGTGCAGTTCATTCGCGGCATCTTGCGGCGCTGAACCGCCATCAGCCCGCGATTCGTCGCCATCCCATGCAAGTCGTCGCCTGCCGCTTTCTGACCGGTTCGTGCGGTCACAGAATCACACCATTGAATCAAAACCGAGGGAGAACCTGAATGAACCGCAAACTTCGCACCGCTCTGATCACAAGCCTGGTGGTGATCGCCATCGCTGCTGCACTCTCCCTCGTATTCCTTGCCGCTGCCCAATGGTGGCCCGCCGCGAACAGCGCGCACATTCGATGGGGCGATCACTCCACGGCGCTCTCAGGCGTGTTTGAAAGTGGATTATTGAAATTCATGGCCGCATGGGCCGCAATCACGTTAGCGATCCTGATTTCAGTCGCTGCCATACTTTTCGCGTTCACGATCAGCGCCATCGCACTTGGCACCGTCGCGCTTTTCATGGCGCTGCCGATGCTGGTGATCGCGGCGTGTGTCTGGTGGGTCGTGCGCCGCAACGGTCGTGATCAGTTGCCTCAACGCGGAGCCCCGAGTCCGCAGGTTTAGCCTTTGGCTAGGCGAGGCTAAGCACGTGCCCCTCTTCCGGCTTGGCCTGTCCAGCAATGACTTCCGCCATCGCCGCTAGAGACGCGTCAACACCGTTGGCCCGAACGATCTTAAGCCATGGCTGTTCGGCACGAGTTACGGGCACCATAAACAACTGCCACGCCGCCCCCAGTTTGCCCGTCAGCACAGCGTTGCCCCATTCGCTGCTGCGCTTTTTGATCTGCGCTGGCGCAAAAAATAGCGTGGGTCGCGGCCCCGGAAGCTCGCCCACCTTTCCGAGATGTTGCCAGTCCGTGCCACCGATGGACGCGCTGTATTTCAGGCCATCGGCGATCTGCGTATGCACAGCGCGACGCAGTTCGACGTTGCCAGAAAAATCAACATACACGCTGGGAGTCGCAGGAGACACCGCGCTGATTTCGTCATACGTCAGCACTTGGTGATAGCAGCCCAAACTGCGTACAAAATCCAGATTCTTGGCCGACGTCAGACCGATAACTTCGACGTTCTTTCGTTGCGACAAACAAAATGCTGTCCCGTAAGCGGTCTTGCTCGATGCGCTGGACAGGATCACGCGCTTTGCGCCGAAAAACGCGTTGTCTTTCAGAAAATCATCGATCAGAAAACTGGTGAAAAACAACGGGCGCAGGATCATTTGTTCGCCTTCCCGCTTCGGGTGATAGCCCGGATCGGTGCTGCAACGCAAATACTGGTTGTAAACGGCGGGCAACGTCGCACGATGATCGGCACCGTCGATGAATCCACCGGCGTTCACCCGATTCGGCTGTACGATCAGATGCGTTGCCGTCGGGAAGTAGCCGTAGAACTGCTCACCCGCCACAATACCTTCGACCGCACTCGCCACCACAGTCGCAAATCCCCACACCGGAATCAACCCCCACGCCGGGTCGGTCGAAGGGAAGAATTGCCAGTAATGCATCGCGTCGCCAAACATCGCGTAGGTCACGTTGTTCGCTGTGAACGCAAACCGATCAACGCTGAGAAGTACTTCGCCTACCTCAGGCGTGTCGTCCAACGCCTCGCGAACCTGGCGCATGACCGACGGGTTCTTTTTGTCAAATTCGATAGCGTATTTGGGGGTTTGAGTCGACATGGTGGTGTTGGAGTGTGGGTAAGTGAGCTAAGGCTAGACGACGTTATCGGATGAATCTAAAACTTTTGAGGCGACCACAATAGCATCAGCTTTGCGTCGAGCTCGCGTTCAATATTAGATTGTCTCGGGAGTTGCGGATAAGTCGACTGTTGACCAAACGGCCATACGTACCCATTTGTAGCGGTGCTTTCAAATGAATAGCTATCCCTAATTTTCAGGGTTGTTTCGCGTCGACAACACTTCAAAATGTTCACCTGTCATGTGATTCAGTACAAAACGGTGCAGCGCGTTGGCGATTTGCTTTCCACACCCGCCTTTGGAGAGGAACTTAGAGAGCAAATTTTTGTTGAGCTGGCGTATCATAATTTGTCAACGCAAAGCGACAAGTACATGCGAGAAGTGAATCGGTTGGCTGAGGGAAGAGTGAAGAGCGTGATGCCCCGGGGAGCAACACGCTGGATTGTTGCAATCCGGCTCCACGAAATTGTGACTGATCTCGGACTCCGCTGATGGACCTCCCCTCAATTGGAGAATCCAAAGAGCGTCGCGGTGCCACACGTCATGCGACGCGATTTGCTGCTTATGTCTTGATTGGTACGGACTCGTTCGCAGTCAATGTTGAGGACTACTCCGCGACCGGCTTTTTGCTGACCTTCGAGCGTGAAAGCCCTGCCCCTGAGCGTTTGGCCGGTTGGGTCGGCATGGCCGTTAGGGTCGACGCGTCGCAGGGCGCGCTGGCCGAAGTCATAAGTCGCCTCGATACGACCGAGACGATCGAGGCCCCGGAATCCATCGAGGGGCGCGTTGTTCACGCCGTGCCAATCGGCTTGGGCGTTCATGTCGAACACTTACCAAAAGCCTGGATCACGCTGCTCGAACACGCCGCCAGACGCCCTGTTATTGAAGCTCGCGACGGCAATCGTGAATACGATCAGTTGATTCAGCGCTGCGTCAGCGTGTACACCAGCTTCTCGCGAAAACTCGCGAGCGAAGTGTTGGCGCGCACGGTCGACAAGCTTGGAGCGCTCGAAGGCAGCGATCCGTTTACTGCATCCCGCTATGAATATGAAGGCGCGCGAACTGCGCTGTCCGAAAGCAGCGCGCGTGTCATTGAGCGTTTCGTGTCAGACAGCAACAAGCGCGTCACCACCGCGCCCGGCGACGACGATATTCTTGACGTCCCCACTGTGTTCGGCGACCTGCGATTGATGCAAGCTGACGAGCTGGAGGACTACCTTGCGGTGTCAGCCGCGATCAAGCGAATCAATGAACGGGTCGCTGCCGCACTGGATCAATTCGAACTGCGTTACGTGCGGCTGGTCGGCCTTGCCGTCGCGGCGAAAAAGAATCCGTTTGGTCCTGCTAAAACACTGCGCGGCTTTCGCGAAGCCTCTGCTGACATCACACTATCGCCGCAGAGCGCGCGCCTGCTTTGCGCTGAACTGGAGGCTGTCGCGCTGGCCAAATTCCCGCCGCTGCTTCAGGATTTAAATCAGATGCTGTCGGCCGTTGCGCCCGGAGTGCGCGCGCGGCCGACGGCGACAAAAAAGCGACTGCGTAGCGTCGGCTCGATTCCTGAGCATATGCTTGCGGACGCGGCGATTCCTGATAAGCCAACGCGAGAATTGCTCTCCACACTCCGCGGCAAATACGGCGGCGGCAGCCACATACCGCGTCGCGCGCTGGGCATTATCGAGGCGCTGGCCACCGCCGCCAAGCAGGAGGCCGCATCGAAGGAAAAATTCGTACCGTCGCTGCTGCCAATAAACCACGGAGACCCGAACGACGTCGCGACGATGCCCGAACTGCTGGCTGCGATTGACCGCTTGCCGATGTCTGCCGGAGGTGCGTTTGAGCAAGCCACTTCGCGCGAAGTGTTGGCGCAGATGATGCGCCCTGGTGAAGACGTGGACAGCGCGCAGCGACGTCTCGGTGCCACCTTCATTGGCGTACTCGATACCAGCGCCCGATTGTTCCAGCGCGCAAGTCGCGACCTGGTGCCGCAAAGCGATGTCGAGTTACTGATCAAGCGCCTGGAACGCACGCTATTAAAACTCGCGCTACGCGACGGCGAGTTCCCGGCGTCGCCAAGCCATCCAGCACGTCGCGTGGTCAATCTGATTGAACAATACAACTTTGCGGCCAACGACGACGGTCGCCTGAACGACACCAAATTGCGCGCCAGTCTGGACGGGCTGGTAACGCGAATTTGCGAGCAGGCGGACGCCGATTCCGGAGTGTTTGACGTTGTGCAGCACAGTCTGGAACAAGACCTTGAGGGCCTGCGACGAGAGCGACGGGTGCGCATTGATCGCATCAATGAGGCGCTCGAAAGCCGCGACCGCGTTCGCGTTGCGCGCGTTCAGGTGGACGCAGCGCTGGGACGACGTTTGTCCGAGCGGCGTATGCCCCGGGTTGTGATTCGCCTGCTCGATGAAGTGTGGCGGCAGCACTCGGTGTTGATCGGATTGCGTCATGGCAATGAGTCAACCGCATGGCGCGAGAATTTGTTGCTGATCGAGCGCACCATCGCAGTGGCGGCGGCAGGCATTGATGATCCGTCGACCTTGCCTTTGCGCAAAGAGCTCTATCGCGAGCTGTCATCGGTGATGATGCAGGTCGTCAGCGATCAATCGCTGCGCGGTCGGCTGCTAACCGAGCTTGAAGCGATGCTGGTGCACGCCGACGCCGATTTGATGGCCGACGTGATAAATGCGCCGCGATTTGAAGAACCGGATGATGCAATCATCGCGAAAGAAAAAAGCGCAGCGAAAGACGCAGAAAAAGGCGAGCCGAGTATCCCCATGCAGTCGCGCGTTGGCGACTGGTGGGACATGAAGATTGAGCGCAAATGGGTGCCGGTGCAGCTGGTCTGGATGAGCCATTTAACAGGGCATTGCGGCTTCGTCAATCGCTCGGCGAGCAACCGCATGGAAATCACCGAATCGGACTTTCAAAATCAACTTACCAACGGCACCGCGAGGACGCGCGACAGCCTGGATGTTGCGCTGCTGGATCGCACCGAATCTGGCTTGTTGAACGAGGTTTACGCCGAGACGATGCAGCGCGCTGATCGCGATCCTGTGACCGGCTTGCTGACGCGCAAAGGATTCCAGAAACGGCTGACCGATCTGGATGCGCGCACCGATGGCGGCAACAATCACATCGTCGCGCTCATTGAGTGCGACCAGTTCCGTACGATCTCATCTTCCTGCGGCATAGAAGCACTGGAATCGCTCACCAAGACACTTGGTGACCGATTGCTCAAGAGGCTCCCGAAAGACTGCGCCGCAGCGATGTTCCGCGAAGATACGTTTGCCATCCTTATGCCGAATTACCTGCGTCCGGCGGGCTTGCGCACCGTGTCTGAGCTCGTCGTGAGCATTGCAGATTTTCGCTTCATGTTTGAACAACATAGCTTCAGCATCGGCGTTTCGGCGGGCTTCGCTGCGTTCGGCTCCGGACAATGCGGCGCCGGTGAAGTGCTGCGACGTGCGGACGCAGCTTGCCTCGCCGCCAAGGCGTTGGGACGTAACCGCCTGCAAGAATACGAGCCAGAGAATGCCCAGCTGCGTGATGAAGAAGCGCTGCTGGCCTGGGCCGGTCGCGCGGATGCACTTCTGATGAGCGAGGATTTGTTCCTGCGTGCGCAAATGGTCATGCCGATTGGGGCGGACGCCGAAGAGCTTCCATCCTACGAAATTTTGCTCGGCATCGAGCCACGTAGCGGACAGGTTTCCGGGCCGTACGCGTTCGTGGTGGCGATGGAGCGCCTGGGCCGGTCACACGAGCTGGATCTGTGGGTGTTGCGGCAATCGTTTGATTGGATCACCCAGAACTGGATGGTGATGGAGTCCATCGGCGGAGTGTCGATCAATCTTTCAGCGCCCTCTCTGCGCAATCCGGAAGTGTCACGCTTCTTGCGGCAGGAACTTTCGCGCAGTAACTTTCCGGCGCAAAAAATCACGTTCGAAATCACCGAGAGCGCTGCGATCCAGAGCTTTGACTCTGCGGAGCATTTCATTCGCGACATTCACCGCTACGGCTGCCGCTTCTCGTTGGACGATTTTGGCAGCGGCTTTACGTCCTACGCGCATCTGAAGCGACTGTCGACCGACACGTTAAAAATTGACGGCAGTTATGTCAAAGATTTGTTGGGTAATCCGAGCGATTTAGCCATAGTCAAATCCATGACCGACATCGCGCATACGCTCGGCATGAAAGTGGTCGCCGAATGGGTCGAGACGCCACAAATTCTTGAGAAGTTGATTGAGTTGGGCGTGGACTACGCGCAGGGCTATGCGGTGCATAAACCGGTGAGGTTGGTCGAGCTGGTTGCGGCGCGGGCGGCACCGACGGCCGCTGTTGCGAATGGTTGAGATTTCGCGATTTATGGAAACATTGAACAAGTCCATCCGGTCTTGGTTGAAGTGATCTATAACTTTAACGCGTTGAAACAACGGCGATTGAACGGCCACCGTTTACCAGCTTAAGGTTGAAATCGATGCAGTTATCAGCTTATGGATCAGTGCTGAAAATCGCGAAGTTCTTAATCGCGATTGGTTCACTGGTGCCGTGACGTGCTCGATGCGAATTGATTGAGCCGCAATACCTAAAGCCCGCTATTGGCCGCCGCCCGGTTAGTCTAGAACGATCGCTTCGCATTTATTTCTTGCAACTCTGGCTTGATGGGACGAGCCGGTGACATCGCTATGAGGTTGCCGCAAACCAGAACGCGTTGGCGGTTAATACTGAGCTAACCTTTTTTCAACGAGTAGCCCATGTTGAGCGTCGGCACCCTTTCAGTCGTGTCAACTCATGGGAGCTACTCACGCACTGCAATGTTGTCCGCATTGCGACGGCGAGTATCAGCGCCTGCGCCACGATGGGCAGCTTAAAAGCCTACGATTCGTGGCGTCTCACTGTTACGTGACTATGCAGTCGTTTCTACGGCGGCGGGTCGGTCAACGCTCGCCGGTGTTTTTAGCGTCAAGTCCGCTGGAGCGATGTCGGTAGACGCCAACTTCGCTCCCCGCAAGCGCAGCGCATTGGTGATGACCGAAACCGACGACAGGCTCATCGCCAGCGCGGCGATCATCGGAGACAACAACCAACCTGTCAACGGGTACAACGCACCTGCCGCCAGGGGCACGCCAAGTGCGTTATAGATGAACGCGAAGGTGAGGTTTTGCTTCATGTTTCTGATCGTCGCTACCGAGATCGCACGTGCCGTTGCGATGCCCCGCAGATCGCCCTTCACCAGCGTCACCGCTGCGCTATTCATCGCCACGTCGGTGCCGGTGCCCATCGCTACGCCGACGTTGGCCTGAGCGAGTGCGGGTGCGTCGTTAATGCCGTCGCCCGCCATCGCCACAATGCGGCCCTCCGCCTGTAGTTTTTTTACCAATGCGAGTTTGTCGGCGGGTTTGACTTCGCCGTGCACTTCATCAATGCCCAGCCGCTTCGCCACCGCCTTCGCTGTGGTGACACCGTCGCCCGTTGCCATGATCACGCGTAGTCCTGATGCCTTCAATGTCGCCAGCGCCTCTGTCGTACTGGCCTTGATCGGATCAGACACGGCCAGCAGGCCCGCCAGCTTCGCGTCGACCGCCAGATGCATCACGCTCGCACCCTCTACACGCATCGCTTCCGCCTGCGAAAGGAGTCCGTCAACCGCGACTTTGTCCTGCTCCATCATTGCTGAGTTGCCCAAAGCCAGTGCTTTGCCGTTGATGCGTCCGCGTACGCCAATACCCGTCGCCGACTCAAAGTTTTCTGCTTTATCCAGCGTCACGCCGCGATCTCGCGCGGCACGAACGATGGCGTCGGCCAACGGGTGTTCGCTGCCCTGATCCAGACTTGCCGCGAGCTTGAGCACTTCATCGCCGGTATAGCCGTTCGCTGGCACTGCGCGGTCGAACGCGGGCTTGCCTTCGGTCAAGGTTCCGGTCTTGTCCACAATCAGCACGTCCACTTTGCAGAAGTGCTCGATCGCTGCTGCGTCACGAAACAAAATGCCCTGGCTGGCTGCTTTGCCCGTCGCCACCATGATCGACATCGGCGTGGCTAAACCCAGCGCACACGGGCAGGCGATGATCAGCACTGCCACCGCATTGATTAGCCCGTACACCCAGCTCGGTTGCGGCCCGAACAGGCCCCATCCGAAAAAGGTGAGCACCGCACTCGCGACGACCGCCATCACAAACCAGCCGGCCACCTGATCCGCCATTCGCTGCATCGGTGCTTTGGAGCGCTGCGCTTCGCCGACCATTTGCACAATTTGTGCGAGCATCGTCTGCGCGCCGACACGCTCAGAGCGCATTACCAAAGCGCCGCTAGTATTTAGCGTTGCGCCGATTAATTTGTCGCCCACTTTTTTGCTCACAGGGATCGGCTCTCCGGTCAGCATCGATTCGTCAACCGCGCTGCCACCTTCGGTCACCATGCCGTCGACTGGCACCTTCTCGCCGGGGCGAACGCGGAGGCTGTCGCCGACCAGCACATCCGCCAGCGGCACATCCTCTTCGACACCGTCAGCCTTTATGCGGCGCGCGGTCTTCGGTGATAGGCCAAGGAGTGATTTGATTGCTGCCGAGGTTTGTGACCGCGCCTTCAGTTCAAGGATTTGCCCGAGCAATGTCAGCGAGATGATGACCGCCGCCGCCTCAAAGTAAACAGAAATCCGACCCATCGAAATGAATGAGGCAGGAAATGCGCCCGGCGCAATCGTCGCCACCACGCTGTAAATAAATGCAGCTCCGGTACCCAGGCTGATCAACGTCCACATATTGGGACTGCGATGAAAGACCGACTGCGCGCCGCGCACAAAGAAAGGCCAGCCCGCCCACAATACTACGGGCAGCGTAAGCACAAGCTCAATCCAGCTTTGCACCGCCATATCGAACCAGCCAAGTCGGTGGCCGAACATCGCGAGTGTCGTCACGACCAGGGAGAAAGGCAGCGTCCACCAAAAACGTTGCTGGAAGGACTTCAACTCTCTGTTGTCGTCGGCTTCCGCCGTCGGTAGCACTGGCTCCAGCGTCATGCCGCATTTCGGACAGTTGCCGGGATGATCCTGGCGAATTTCCGGGTGCATCGGGCAGGTGTAGATGGCGCGTGTAGGCACCGTAGTTTCAGGTTTTACAGGTGGCACGGAGTTAGCTTTCAATTTTTTGCGGCAGACACACCGAAATGGCCGAACACGTAGCGCCCTTCTTGTATGGGGTTCCGCGCAATCCGTCTGTTCGGCGACGCACGTTGGCCAGATCCATCAATGTCCGATACAAATCTCATGTTCGCTAACGAACAGACGCAGCTCAATACGTCTGCGACAGTGCCTGACTGATTTTCAGGCAACCAGCAGGGGCACAAATGACAGCACCGCGAACTGGGCAAGCGCCCGCCGTACTCGAACGCAAAGAATTCCATCTCAAGTTTTCGCGTTCGTTCATGGACCCTGCATTTAATGACGTCAAAGACGCGTTGAGTCAGGTTGAAGAAGTTGCTTGGAGCAATTACATCAAGGGCAACAAAGCGCCGGTTACGGTGAAAGCCGGAGCGGAATTTGCCGATCCCGACTACGACTTGTCGGTCGAATGGAAGGCCACGCGCGACCGATTGCTGGCGGCCGAGATCAAACAAAAAGATGCCACCACGCAATCTCGGGTGCTGCTTATCTGCGGCTCAGCACGCAACGACGGCTCCTGCCCCGGCGAAATGTCGAAGACTTTCCGGATGACGAAAATCGCAAAAAAAATACTCACCGAGGAAGGAATCAGCGTTGACGTTCTGGATTTGAGTCTGCTCACATCCGATTACGACTTGCACATTCATCCGTGCAAGGGCTGCGTGTCCACCGCGATGCCGCTCTGCCACTGGCCGTGCAGTTGCTATCCCAATCATGGTCAACGTCAAACCAACGACTGGATGGCTGAAATTTACGAACAGTGGGTCGCTGCTCACGCGATCATCATCATGACTCCGGTGTACTGGTATCAAACGCCAAGTGTGCTGAAGCTCATGATTGATCGCCTGGTGTGTGCCGACGGCGGCAATCCGGATCCGACCACGACCGGCGGCAAAGACGCGCAAATGGCCAAAGACCTGGAACTAAAGGGCTGGAACTATCCGAAGCATCTCGCTGGCCGTGCGTATGGCCTGGTGGTACATGGCGACGTGGCAGGAATCGAAGGCGTCCGCCGGGGACTGTCCGACTGGCTCGACTGGATGGGCTTGATTGATGCGGGTGCGCAGGCGCGACTGGATCGTTTTGTCGGGTATTACGAATCCTACGCCGGAGGCCACGAAGCGCTGGATCGCGACAGTGCGTTTCAGGACGAAGTGGCTAACGTCGCCAGAGCGGTGGTGAACGCCGTCGGAGAGATTCGCGCTGGCACATTGTCGGCACCCGACGCGAAACTGGTCAGGCCGCGCCCGAAGTAGACGCCGCACTGCGTTTCGTCGCAGTACGTGTGCTGTGCGTTTCAGACGGCGTCACACTTGATCGCTTAGTGCCCGCTCGAATCGTGACCGCGACTGGATTCAAACAGGAACCAAGTACGTCGCGCGGCTTCATCAAGCCATACTTCAATCAGGCTGGCGGTCGACACATCGTCGTGTTCATCACACACGCTATGCGCCTCGCGCAACCGCGATCCCAGCACCTTGTTGTCTTCACACAATTCAGCCAGCATGTCGGTTGGCTCAACATACTCCGCGTCGTTATCCAGAATACGCTGCGTGCGCGCAATGTGGCCGATAGAACGCAAGGTGAGGCCGCCGAGTTTGCGGATGCATTCGGCCATCGGGTCGGTCATCGCAAAGAGCTGATCTGCCTGCTCGTCGAGCATCAGGTGATAGTCACGGAAGTGCGGACCGCTCATGTGCCAGTGAAAGTTTTTTGTTTTCAGATACAAGGCGAATACATCAGCGAGGATGCCGTTCATGACGGCGGAGATATCGCTCACTGCCGCCGCGCCGAGGTCTGACGGTGTGGCTAGCGGCGCATTGCGTCGCTTGGTGAGTTCTTGTGTTCGCTCGGCGGTCATCGTATTCACGGGTGTCCTTCGTACTGAATCGGAGGTTTCAGCGAGTGAATTGCTGCTTTCAGGGCAGCGTCGTTCGTCCCGACGCCTAATGTGACATTTCGGCCCGCTCATCGTCTGTTCGTTGCCGGACACAGGACATCGAGTCGAAGCTTTCCACGACCAGATCAATGTGGGCAACCGCACAGACTATCGTCAATGGCTAGTGGACTATTCGCCTCACCCCCCCCTCTGGCTCGCGCTTTGTCAAACACCCTTGAGTTCATCGAACCATCCCCGAACGCGCTCCTGGCTGCGCTGCCGCGCGACGAATATCTGTGCTTGCTTGAGGATATGGAGAGCGCGAACCTTTCGTTTGGCCAATTGCTGTATGAGACCGGAGAGACGGTCAGATATGTGTTCTTCCCAAATGATTCACTGATTTCGCTGCTGACAGTCGTGGATCCTCAACATGCGCTGGAGGTGGGCATGGTGGGTCGTGAAGGCATGGTTGGAATTTCATATGCGCTGGGCGTGCGTCGATCACCAGTGCGAGCGCTTGTTCAGGGGGCCGGTACAGCCATGCGAATGAGCGCCGCACGTTTCCGCATTCAATTCCGGCAAAGCGAGCGACTGCAGCGACTTGTACATTTGCAAACGCAGGCTTTGCTGTCGCAGATTGCGCAAACTGCCGCATGTAATCGATTCCATATGATCGAGGGACGTCTGGCGCGCTGGCTACTTATGACGCGAGATCGGCTCGGCAAGTCTGAGTTCAGACTGACGCAGGAATTTCTCAGCGAAATGCTGGGTGTGCGGCGGGTAGGTGTGACCAACGCAGCGCACGCGCTCAAGCTTCGTCATCTCATTGACTATCACCGGGGTGACATTTCCATCGTGGATAGCGTGGGACTTGAAGCATCGGCGTGCTCGTGTTACCACCGAATCGCGGGGTCTGCCTGGCTGCGTTAAATGCACACCCGCAAACTCCTTCGATAATGAATAGCCGCGCCTTGTACCACTACGCGGACCACCGCGACAAAGCAGATCAATTTTATGGTTCGTATGAAACCATTGTTGACGACATCATTTAGTTTGGATGAATCGACATCCACCTAAACGTTTCAACGCCTCATCCGCCAACGCTGCAAATGCCAACGATCAGGCCGCCAATGCTCTCCAGACTATGCTCGAAAATCTCGGGCAATTAACCGTACAACTCAAGACGTGATCTGCTGCAAGCCGCTTTCTGCAAGGCCGATCACTGCCCCATAAAGAGGATTCCATGTCAACTCCGTCCACCGTGCCCACAGCTGCATCTCTACCCGTGCCGACTAGCGAGTCATTGAAAGCGGCCGCTGAGCTTAAGGCTGAGTTCAGCGCCATTGCCGATGCGGCCGTTGTCAAAACCCAAATCGACGGCAACCCCTGGGCGGTCGCCGAGGATGAACAGCGGCAAGAACCCGTACGTGACCGTGTCTCCGCACTGAAAGTACAGCATGACCGTGAGCGCAAACAACCCGAACCAGCAGCAGGTAGCCACTGGGAAATGAAGCGGCCCGCAATGTTGAAAAGTCTCAGCCACATAGTCGGTGCCGCAGTGACTGCGACCGATGGAGAGATCGGTCGCGTCAAGTCCGCGTTGTTCGACGAGCAGTCGTGGGCAATCCGATTTTTGGTGGTCCAAACGGGAACGTGGCTGTCGGGGCGTGAAGTGTTGATCTCCCCGTACGCGGTCAGGCAGCCCATTGCGGTCGACAGCCACAACATCGACGTCTCGATGACTTGCGCGCAAGTACGAGGCAGCCCGGATATCGACACTCAGCAACCGGTTTCGCGTCAGTACGAACGCGACTACCTCGCCTACTACGGATTCCCGGAATACTGGAGTGGCGGCGGCATGTGGGGTACGGGCGATTACCCGCTGAATTTACAGCCAAGTGGTGCACCCGAGGAAATTGCAGCCGATAAAGTGATGCGCCAGCGCGAGCTTCGGATGGCCGACGTTCATCTGCGCAGCAGTGCCGAAGTCACGAGCTACGACGTCCAGGCGACCGACGAGATGATGGGTCACGTCAGGGACTTCATCTTTGACGAAGCGTCCTGGGCGATCCGCTGTCTCGTGGTTTACACCCGTAACTGGTGGCCCGGTAGCAAAAAAGTTTTGCTGGCGACTCACTGGATCGACGACATTTCCTGGGCGACGAGTACTGTGCACGTCAGGCTAACCCGTGCGCAGGTCAAGAGCAGTCCTGAATATCAGGAGACTCTGCCCATTGATCGCGACTACGAAGAGCGACTGCACGACGCGTATGACCGGAAGGGGTACTGGCGCTAAGGTGCCGATTAGGCCGCCACCACACGCGTCCACTGAATCAGCCAGATTGGTCATGCAAAACAGGCCCCAAACGAGCCTCTAAGCTCGCCAAACTGCTGAAAGCGGTTCCCCCATGAGCAAGCTCCTGACTGCCGAGCGCAACGCGCTGAAACCGGGGGAATTCGCGTTCCCGAGCGAACGAAAACTTCCTCTGGAAGACGCGTCGCACGTGCGAAATGCCATCGCGCGGTTTGATCAGGTTGAGGGCGTGAGTGACGACGAGCGAGATCGAGCATGGCATCGAATCGGGGTCGCAGCCAAATTACATGGCATCGAAGTTCATGAGAATTCGTGGAGAGACTTGGGCGGTCGCTCGGGGTAGCCGCGGGTTTGGGTATGCCGAAAGTCGATTGGCTTTCGGCCAGAACGCTTATTGCATTGGGGCTAGATGCTGTTTTGTTTAATAGTCGATAATCCATTGAATGTAGCTTAACCCCCTTTGCAGAGGGGAACACAGCGCAAAGCTGTCTGACTTTTTATTCCCACGACGGGCTCCGCTACAGCGACAAAGTAAGAGGGATCCAGGATTTAGCGCGCGGCAGCTTCGGCGCAAAACGCTGCGAGTTCGGTCAGCACGCGTTGTGTCACCGCTTGCGCCGCAATGACACCGCCATAGGTGTCCTCGCTAGCCGATGCGACGCTGGCATCGAACTCGCGGCGGGCGACGACGACCCGGGTTGTTGTGTCAATGAGCACGGCGCGCAGCGTGAGGCGGACACGGCTTGGTGGAGCGGAGAAATCCTGCTGTAGCCGAATGATTTCGGTGTCCAGCCGAAACCGGCTGGACGCGGCTGACGGAGCTGCCAACACGGCCTGAAATGCGCCGGTTCGCTCGACAGCCCGCACGATCAGTGGCGCGAGCATTTGTGCCGGCGTGTCCACCCACATACTGAACGCGAAATATTCGATCTCGGGCGTGCGTCGCGCATAGATGATGTGCGCCGTTCCGTAACCGGCTGCCGCCTTCGGTGTGTTGATGATGAGCGCCGCCGCAGTTGTCTTTTCGGCAGCGCTGGACGCTGACTTGGTAGAGGGAGAAACAAGCGTCGACGAGCCGTCATCGAGCGTGAAAAGCGCCGGTGGTGCCGCAGGCGCTGGCAGCAACGACGAGCAGCCGCTCAACACACTTAGCGCAATGCAGGTAGCAGCGAATCGCCAGCAAGAGGTTCGGATCATGGTGTCACTTTCTCGCCCGGTCCGGGCTTTATCTTCGGTGCGCCCAAGAGCAGACTGTTCGGATTGCGCTCGGTTTGCTCGGAGAGCCGCTGCAACGAAACAGCCAACTGATTCAATTCATCAAGCAATTGCGTGAGCGCTGGACCGGAGTCAGCCGCGACCTTTTGAATGCCGCTCGCGGCCGCATCAACGCTGCGCCCCGCGCTAACGCTCGCCGTGGTCGCAGACTTCCCCAGCTTGTCCACTGAGTCTGCAGCGGCGGTGATGCGGTCAATCGCCTTGCCAAACTGGAGGCTTGCCTGAGCTGTATTTCGCGCGGCACGAGCGGCATCCGCGATGCCCGCGCTCAGGTTGCCCTTTTGCGCCGCGAGCTCACGCATGAGTGTCGACGTATCCGCCAGCGTCTGCTTGAGCGCCGCCCGGTTGTCGGCGTCGAATACTGAATTCAGATTGGTCGACATGCGATCGACGCTCGCCAAAACGGTGGTCAACACATTTTCCAGTCGCGTGCTGAGCGAGAGTTTCGACGGGATAGTGGGAATGTCATCATCCCTCGAAGGCACCAGCGCTTTTGCACCTGCCGTGCCGCCCGTCAATTCGACAAACGCGATACCGGTAAGGCCTTGAGTTTTAAGCACGGCTTCGGTATCTTGTTTAATCGGTGTGCCTGTTTCAATACGAAATCGCAGTCGTACCTGACTCGAATCTTTCGGATCAATGGCGATCTCGCTCACCTTGCCGACGTTCACTCCCAGATACTTCACCGGCGCATCAAGGTTTAAGCCCGAAACCGATTCGCGGATAATGGATTGGTAGGTGCCATAGTGCTTTTTCCCCGTGATCCCAGCGGACAACCAAAGTACAGCGCCGATGAGCGCGGTGCCCAGCGCCAGCACAAACGCACCGACGGCGGTGTAGTTCACCTTGTCTTCCACGTCAGTCCTTTTTCTTCATGAGTAACGCCGGTTGCATGGCTGGTGAGTCCGATTCGGCTGCCTTTTTCTCGCGATGATTGATGAAATATTCGCGCACGATGGGGTGATCGCTGTGCGAGAGTTCTTCCATCGACCCGTTGGCGATCACCCGCCCCTCGCCCAGCACCGCCACGCGATCACAGACCTGCCACAATAAGTCAAGGTCATGCGAAATGATCACGATGGTCAAACCGTACAGCGCATGTGTGCTGAGAATCAGCTCGTTGACGCCAGCAGCGCTCGCCGGGTCGAGCCCCGAAGTCGGCTCGTCGAGGAACAACATCTCCGGATCAAGCGCGATCGAGCGCGCGAGCGATGCGCGCTTGGCCATGCCACCGCTTAGCTCATTCGGCAACTTGAGGCTCGACTCCGGTGGAAGTCCGGTGAGCGACAACTTCCATTCGGCAATGCGATCAATTAACGCGTGATCGAGCTCGCTGTGCTCACGTAGCGGCAGTCCGACGTTCGCGCGAACGGTGAGCGCGCTGAACAAGCCACCGTACTGAAACATGACGCCCCAGCGCAAGCGAAGGGCTTTGGTTTGCGCGTCGGTGAGGTGCGCGACGTCGTCGCCAAACAGCCTGATTGTTCCCGACGTCGGCTGTTGCAACATGATCATCTCGCGCAGCAGCACCGACTTGCCAGAACCGCTGCCGCCGGCAATCGCAACGATCTCGCCGCGCCTAACTTCGAAGTCGAGATCGGTGTGTACGACGTGGCTGCCGAAGCGGGTGCACACCTTCTCCAACGCGATCACGATGTCGGTGTTCGATGGCATGCTAAAGACCCAGCAGGTTAAACGCGACCGAGAACAAGGCATCAGCCACGATCACGATAAAGATCGACTGCACGACGCTGCGCGTAGTTTGACGACCGACGCTGTCAGCCCCACCGCGCGTACGAAAGCCCTGAAAGCAACCGATCAGCGCGATAACGATGGCAAAGACGAATGACTTGCCGATCCCGATCAGTAGCGTGTCGCCCTGCATCTCGCGACCAAAGCGATCAATGAACTCAGGGAACCCGATATCGAGTTGCGAGCGCGCCATCATCATGCCGCCGAAAACGCCAGTGATGTCCGCGAACAGCGTGAGTAGCGGCAGCGCCACCGCAAGCGCAAAAATTTTGGGCAGTACCAACATCTCAATCGGATCGATACCGAGCGTTCGCATCGCGTCTACCTCTTGCGTCACCACCATCGTGCCAATCTGCGCTGCGTACGCCGAGCCCGACCTTCCGGCGATGATAATGGCTGAAATCAGCGGTGCAAATTCACGCAGCATGCCGTATCCGACGAGGTCGACGACGAAGATATTAGCGCCGTAGTTTTTGAGCTGATCTGCACCCTGATAGGCAACGACGATGCCAATCAGAAACGAAGTCAACCCAATGATAGGCAGTGCATCGAAGCCGTCAATCTGGAGATTGCGCATAAATGCACGCCATCGAACGAGGCGCGGATGCAATTGCACTCGGATCAGGGCAATGGCTACCTCACCGATGAAGTGCACGAGCGCGATTGCCTCTTTTGCAGACGCCGTCGCTCCGCGACCTGCACGCTCCAGCATTGCGGGCCTTGTTTCGCTCGGCAATGGATCGTCGGCCTGCTTGCTGACCAAATCCATCAACGTCTGCATGTGGGGTGGCCAGCCGATCAGTGTGGGTACTGCGGCGTGCCCTCGCAACCAGCGTTGCAACACCCAGGCACCGGCGCTGTCAATCGCGGAGAGCTTCGATCCGTCGACCTCGACGAGTCCGCGCTCGCACGCTTGCGCGTCGAGCGCTTCTGGCATGCGCCCCAACCCGCGAACAGTCCAACTCCCGGAGAGCGCCCATCGCATCGCCGCCGGATGAGTGATCACGGCTGGCAGCTGTTGTGCAGAGGTGGGATCGGTCACGGGTTGTAGGTCAAGTAGTGCGAGCAAGTTGAGGAAGAAACTTTCACCCTTCGCACGAGCATAGTTACGAAACAGGTTTTGGTCTGTATGCCACCGCACATACATCAGCGAATGAGTGGAGCATCATTATTTGCTGATGCAAAGCACCGACGATCAAGGAGCCTCTCGTGACCACTCAGGACGAAATCAACGCCATCAAAGCGCAAATAGCAAAATCAGAATCTGACGCCCGTACGTGGCGCATCTCGGGCTATGTCGAGAGCAGCATTGAGGCCTATGACGATGCAGAGGCTGCGCAATTGCGACTCGAAGCAAAGCTTGCGCAATCGAAGCCGTCAATAGAAAAAGAAAGGCTGCCCGTTTTCAGAAGTCTGAATGCGCTTACCAGCGCGACGGTCACTGCTACCGATGGCAGCATTGGAGACGTGACTTCCGCGCTTTTCGACGATAAATCATGGACTATTCGCTATCTGGTGCTCGATGCCGGAATGTGGCTATCGAGCCGCAAGGTGCTGATCTCCCCCTACGCCGTCATTACCCCGTTCAGTAGCGACAACAACATCGACGTTACGCTGACGCGGCAGCAGGTTGAGTCCAGCCCCAGTATCGACACGCACCGGCCCGTAACCCGGCAGCATGAACGCGAACACCTTCGTCACTTTGCGTATCCAGAATACTGGGAGGGCGACGGAACGTGGGGGGCGACGCAGTATCCGGTGGTGCGAACCTACGTGCCTTCTCCCACAGAAATCGAAGTCGAAAATGCGATGCGCGAACAGGAATTTCGGGCCGATGATGTTCACCTGCAAAGCAGCGAAAAGGTCACAGGCTACGACATTCAAGCTACGGATGACAGCATCGGTCACGTCAAAGATTTCATCTTCGACGAGGCGTCCTGGGTGATCCGGTACCTCGTCGTAGACACCAGAAACTGGTGGCCCGGCGGAAAGAGCGTGCTCGTTGCCACGCACTGGATCGAAAGCATCGATTGGGCCAAGAGCATCGTACGCGTCAAGCTAGCGCGCGAGCAAATCAGGAGTAGCCCGGAGTACGTCGATGCCACGATGATTGATCGCAACTATGAAGAGCGACTGCACGATACTCACGAACGGCAAGGGTACTGGGATTGAGTGGCAGCCAACTCATCGTCGACTCAGGTCATCGACGCCGCACTGATCGGCAATCTGCTGGTCGCGTTTACCAAGGCGGGAGCGGCTGCATGGACGGGCAGTTCGTCAATGCTCTCCGAAGCGGTTCGTTGGTTCGTCGACACCGGCAATCAAATGAAAAGTGCGTAGTCGCTTTGGGACGTTGCCGACTGGGACGTTGTTGCCGAACAAACGGTGGAGCGCGTTCGCTGACTAGTGCGTTAAACGTTACCGCATCGCGTTCATCACGCTTCATGAGGATTGCCGTCGCTCCTACTTCGGCTTTGGCATCGGTATCGGCGGGGCTGGGACGTAGACGTAGCGTGTTTCATTTCCGAACGGAAACCAGCGGCCACCCCACGGGCCCCAGTAGAACTGATTGTTTCGCCATTGATCATCGCGCACTGCCTGCAACTCTCGTTTTTGCAGTTCGTCAAGCACAGCTGCGGGCAAGCCCCGCTCCTTGAGCAATGCGTATTCGGAGCCACTGAGCGCGAATCGCTCGCGACTACCGCGAAGCGATGCCAGCAATGACTCCACGCTTTCCCCCTGCTTTGCTCGCTCGACCAACGCGTCAATCGTGAGCGGCGGCGCTCTGTCGCCCACGGTCGCGCACCCGCTCAACGCAAAGGCAGTTGCCATTAACGGAGCGACCAGCAGGGTGTAGATACGCATGTTCTTCCTCCGTAGTTGAATCGTTGTTGACACGACATTATCAGGGTATTGTGCGCTTCATCACGGCGCACGCTCGGCGGAGCTACTTCACAAGTAGAACCGGTACGGCTGAAGTCGCAAGCACGCGCTGCGCGACCGAACCGATCAGGACGTCCAGAATGGCACCCCGTCCTTTTGCGCCGAGCACGATCAGATCGTACTTGCCCTTGTTCGCACAAGCGACGATTTCCTGCGCAACGTGCCCGATGCGCTGCTGCGTGTCGTGCTTGATACCGGCAGCCTCCAGCACCTTTCTCGCCGGTTTGAGTTCCTTCTCGCTGAATTCCCGCAGGTATTCGGCGACTGCGTCGCCTCCCAGCAGGGATCTCGCATGATGCAATCCAGCATCATCATGGACGCTGACCAGCGTGATGGAATTCGACGCCGAGGAGAACTGGCGAACCAGTTTAACCGCGTATTTGACCGCATGCAGAGCATGCTTTGAGCCATCGGTGCCGACCAGAATTTTCATAATAATTTCTCCGTTGTTTGGTAAGTTAAAACGCGAACCGACCCGCGCTTACCCAATTGGCGATGGGCGATGTTCGAAACATAGTGTTGCAATGAGTGAAGTAGCGATGAAACAACATTGCAGCTAGCTCAGACCCGATCCCGGCTGCATCGGCACCTGCCTCAAATGTCAACGAACGCAGTTTTCCAGTCTGTGCGATGGCGTACACGACGCAAGCCGTTGGGAGCATCCAGCTGCAGATCCTCTCAGCAGGCAAGCAACACTGAGATTCTCGCCCGCCTGTGAATCACACTACCTTGATAAAGATCAAACTTGGTGCCCTCTTTGCGATAGCAGAGATTGCCAAAGATTATTTGTTGCGGGTTCGCTAGCGAACAGACTGTCGCGACTTTAAAAGGCATTCTGGCCCCCGCAAAGACGTGCCGTGCGTCAGTCAAACACCAAAGGATTCAAACATGAAACTCAATCGAAAAGGCTCAATAGGCTGGACGGCGCTTGCCTCGCTTCTGCTTGTTTCAGCGGCTGGACTGTCTGTAAACGCAGCGATGCCCGATATGCTGAAACTCACGGGCGAACAGAAAGTGCCGCCAGTCAAAACGCTGGCCTCAGGGTCGGGCATGCTCGCCGTCTCCGCCGACGGGTCCATCAGCGGGAACATCACCATCGAAGGTCTCGCCGCCACGATGGCTCATGTGCATATGGGCGCATTAGGCGCGAACGGTCCGGTCATCATTACGTTGATCAAAACGACGGATACGGTGTGGTCCGTTCCGCAAGATGCCATGCTAAGCGCTGAACAACTCGCAGGCTATCGTGCGGATCGTTTGTATGTGAACGTGCACACCGAGGCGAACAAGGGCGGCGAAATTCGTGCCCAGCTGACGCCATAGTCGTTGGCAGTTCGTCCTCACGATATGCGCATCGAGCACGATTCCTTCGGTGATATCGAGGTGCCAGAGGATGCGCTTTGGGGTGCCCAGACGCAGCGATCACTACTGCACTTTCGTATTTCTGACGAGCGCATGCCAAACGCATTGCTTCTGGCGCTGGCGCGCGTCAAGCGCTCCTGCGCGCTGGTAAACGGTGAACTAGGCTTGCTCGATACCGCGCGAGTCGCGGCCCTCGTGCAGGCTGCTGACGAAGTAATGAGCGGCGTGCACGACGGTGAGTTTCCGTTATCGGTGTGGCAGACCGGCTCTGGCACTCAGACGAACATGAACATGAACGAGGTGCTGGCTAATCGCGCTTCGGAGTTGATGGGTGGCGTACGCGGTATTGAGCGCTCGGTGCACCCGAACGACCATGTCAATCTGGGCCAATCCTCGAACGATATTTTTCCGACTGCGATGCATGTGGCAGCCTCTGAGGCGCTCGTGTCTCACTTGCTGCCAGCCCTTGGAAATTTGCAGGCGACGCTGCTCCGAAAATCGCGTGAGTTTTCCGACATCGTGAAGATCGGACGCACGCATCTACAGGATGCGACCCCGCTGACGCTGGGCCAGGAGATTTCCGGTTGGGTGGCGCATCTCGACCACGCTGACCGCGGGATCACACACACACTGGATTCGCTCACAGAACTTGCCGTTGGTGGCACCGCAGTCGGGACGGGGATGAACACGCACCCCGAGTTTGGCGCACGCGTTGCCGTCCAGCTGGCAACCGAGACCGGATTACCCTTTCGCTGCGCGGCCAATCGCTTCGCGGCACTCGCCGGTCACGACGCGCTCGTCAGCGCGCACGGTGCACTGAAAACACTGGCCGTTGCACTTTTAAAAATCGCTAATGACGTACGCTGGCTGGCCAGCGGGCCGCGCTGCGGCATTGGTGAACTGCGTCTGCCAGAAAACGAGCCCGGCAGTTCGATCATGCCCGGCAAGGTCAATCCAACCCAGTGCGAAGCGCTAACCATGGTGTGCGCTCAGGTGCTGGGCAACGACGTCGCGCTGGGCATCGGTGCGGCTTCAGGCAACTTCGAACTGAACGTGTTCAAACCCCTGATCATTCACAACTTTATGCAGAGCGCCCGGTCGCTCGCCGATGCCACGAAAAGCTTCGAAACGTACTGCGCCAGTGGCATCGAAGCCGATCGTGTGCGCATCAAATCGCTTCTGGATCAGTCGCTCATGCTGGTCACCGCGCTCGCGCCGCACATCGGCTATGACCGGGCAGCGGCGATTGCCAAATACGCGCACGCTCAGAGCCTGACTTTGCGTCAGGCGGCGCTGGCAATGGGCGAGGTGACCGAAGCAGAGTTTGATCAATGGGTGCGGCCTGAGAGCATGGTGTAGCAGCCCG
>Ga0209181_10004052_pt1 | contig 22139 bp, 33 predicted proteins | sample MAT05_FD_187208 | JGI IMG/M metagenome (GOLD analysis project Ga0209181, IMG submission 187208) | Freshwater microbial communities from Lake Fryxell liftoff mats and glacier meltwater in Antarctica - MAT-05 (SPAdes) (version 2) | ecosystem: Environmental > Aquatic > Freshwater > Ice > Liftoff...
GCTCGGGCTGGGGGGCTTTGCGCTGCGGGAGCGGTGGGGAAAGACGCCGGCGGAGATCGAGGAGGCGGGGAAGGGCGGGGGAGGAATCGACGGAAAATACCAGGCTGCGCGGATGCTGCTGGCGGGAAGCGACGGGCCGAAGGCGGCGGAGGCGTTCCGCGCGCTGGAGGCGCTGCCGAATGTGCCGCAGCCGAGGCTGAACTGGATCACGCTGCACGCGGGGTTGGCGGAGTTTCTGGCAGGCCGGGTGGAGGAAGGGCGCGCGGATTTTGCGAAGCTGGCGGCGAGGGGCATTTTCTCGACGGATCCGACCGAGCAGCGGCTGGCGAATTTCTTTGTCGAAACGGCGAAGCTCGCGGCGTCGGACGTGCCGGTGCCGGTGGCGGCGGTGCAAGCACTGGAGCCGGAGGGCGAGGAGGCGATGGCGCTGCTGGTCTGCGGGGCGAAGGACTGGGCGCTGGGGGATTTCGAAAACGCGGGGCTGCTTTTCGGGCAGTTCAGTGCGGCGACACTGCCGGCGAAGGCCGCGTGGGTGGCGGAGTACAAGGCGCTCGCGGCTCCGTTTGTCGCAGACTACGCGGCCTTTTCGTCCGGAGCCGCGGCGGCAAAGGGCGCAGGAACTTTCGCGGAGCGGGAGCAGGCGCTCGCGACGCTGGAAGCGGCCAGGGCAAAGCTGATGCTGCCGGGCGCGCTCCCGGCGCGACTGGAGGCGCTGGTGGCGGGCTTGCGCGAAAAGATTGCGAAGGAAAAGGAGGAGCGCGTGGCAATGATGACGGCGCTGGAGGCGGCGGACGAAAAGGCGCTCGCGGAAATGAAGGGAAAGCTGAGGACGCTCTGCGGGCAGTTTCGGTATGCCGAAGCGTTCGCCGCCGCGAAGGGAACCCGGGTGCAAAGCGAGTCGGGCAAGACGCAGCTCGCCGCGATGATCCGGAAAACGGAGTGGCTGGCGCGTTTTAAAACGACGCTGATCAACGACCTCGGAACGGTCGGCTATGCCGCGCCGCTGGTGAAAAAGAATTTGCTGCAGCTCGTCGGGGGAGTGCGGCGGGCGAATGATGTCAACGTCGAGATCGTTTCGCAATTTGGCTCCGTGCCGGTGCCGTGGACGGATCTTTCGGACGACTGCATTTTCGCCATGGGACTGTCTTTCACGAAACTGCCGCAGGCACCGGATAAGCTCGCGGATCGGCAGTGGTTTCTCGGGACCTTCGCCTTTTTTGTTGGCAAGGAAGCGCAAGGCCGGGAGCAACTCATCCTAGCCGGGCAGGGCAAAGAGGAATACCGCGACCAAATCGCGCTGTTCATCGGGACGGCGGAAGCGCAGTGAGGGGAGATGGCCGCATGGATGTTTCCCCGCGGCGCTGAGGCGGGTCGGGAAAAGATTTTGTAAACATTGTCTTGCACCGTGCGCTGGGTTCCCTACATATCCAGCCCCCTTCGCGCTCGGCTGAGTTTCCACTCAAGCATTCGCGGCTCCGGTTCGCCGGCGGCTGCGTCGCTTGTGGAGACCGGCCAAACTGCTGAGGGAAAAATAAATCGCGGTCACCAAGAAAAATCGCTTGCACGTCAGGTCGATTCTCCTAAAGTCCGCGCTCCCCGCTCCCGGTGGGCAGTGAAACAGCCCGTAAAAGCGGGGTTTTCAGTCCCCGGATGTAGCCAGGAATGCAGCCGTCCCAAACGACAAACTTTTCCCAATGCCAACCATCAACCAGCTCGTCCGCCAAGGACGCAAGAAAGTCACGGTGAAATCCAAATCACCGGCCCTGACCAATTGTCCGTTTCGGCGCGGAGTCTGCACGCAGGTCATGACTCGCACGCCGAAGAAGCCGAACTCGGCGCTCCGCAAAGTGGCCAAGGTGCGGTTGACCAATGGCTACGAGGTGATCGCGTATATTCCGGGCGAGGGGCATAACCTCCAGGAGCACTCGATCGTTCTCGTTCGTGGCGGTCGCGTGAAGGATCTGCCGGGCGTGCGCTATCATATCGTCCGTGGCACACTTGACGCCCTCGGGGTGGATGGTCGGCGCCGCAGCCGCTCGAAATACGGAGCGAAGCGTCCGAAAAAAGGTGCCGAAGCCGAAGCGGCTAAGGGAGCCAAGGGCAAGAAGAAGTAATCATTTTCAACCAAACGTCACATGTCACGTCGTCGCCGAGTCATTCATAAGACAGAAAAATTGGACGCCCGTTATGGCAGTCCGGTGGTGGCGCGTCTCATCGCCACGGTCATGCAGGACGGCAAGAAGTCGCTGGCCGAGCGCATCGTTTATACAGCGATTGAGGAAACCCGCACCGGAACGGACGCAGTGGATCCGCTGGAAGTTTTGAATAAGGCGATCGATAACGTGAAGCCGCGTCTCGAAGTGAAGAGCCGCCGCGTGGGTGGTGCGACCTATCAGGTGCCGATGGAAGTGCCGCCGGCTCGGCAGCTCGCTCTCGCGATGCGCTGGATCGTTGGTTACGCCCAGGCGCGGAAAAATATCCCACTAATGAAGGCGCTCGCCAACGAGCTCAAAGAAGCCGCTAGTGGGCAGGGGAACGCCATCAAGAAGCGCGACGACACCCACAAGATGGCGCAGGCAAACCGCGCGTTCGCCCACTTCCGCTTCTAACCAGTAACGACAATGTCAGCCGCTGCTGCTCCTCTCACTACCAACCCGAATTCGCCGCACCGCCAGTATCCGCTGGAGCGGACGCGCAACATCGGGATTGCCGCGCACATCGACGCCGGCAAAACGACGCTGACAGAGCGCATTCTTTTCTACACCGGCATGATCCACAAGATCGGCGAGGTGCATGAAGGCACAACGGTCACGGACTGGATGGAGCAGGAGCGCGAACGAGGCATTACGATCACGTCGGCGGCGACGACATGCTTCTGGGAACAGCGCAAGGAGGAAGGTGTCTATAAGGCTTTCCAGGCGATTAAAATGCGGGTGAACATCATCGATACTCCTGGCCACGTGGACTTCACGGCCGAAGTTGAGCGTTCGCTTCGCGTGCTCGATGGTGCCATCGCTGTCTTTTGCGGCGTTGCTGGAGTGCAGCCGCAATCCGAAACGGTTTGGCGTCAGGCGACAAAGTATAACGTCCCGCGCATTGCTTTCGTCAATAAGATGGATCGCACGGGTGCGAACTTTAACAACGCCATCAATGACATGCGCACCAAGCTGAACGCGAATGCTTGGCCGGTGCTCGTCCCGATCGGTGCGGAAGATCAACTAAGGGGTCAGTACGACATCATTAATAAGAAGGCGATCATCTATCTGGATGACGAGAAGATGGGTTCGAACTACCGGATCGAAGAGATTCCCGCGGAAGCTCTGGACATGGTCAATACGGCCTACGACGAATTGGTTACCGCGATCTCTGATCTAGACGATGAAATCGGGACTGCTTTCCTCGAGGAAAAGCCCATCAGCATAGAAATGCTCAAGGCGGGCATTCGAAGGCAGACTATTGCGAATAGGTTTGTCCCCGTTGTCGGAGGCTCCGCCTTCAAGAACAAGGGAGTGCAGTATCTCGTCGATGCGGTCATTGATTACCTCCCGAGCCCGATCGACATTCCGCCGGCCAAAGGTCAGGACCCTGACGACTCGTCTCCGATGGAAGCTGTCACGGATGACAACGCGAAGTTTTGCTCGTTGGCATTTAAGCTCTGGACCGATCCCTTTGTTGGCAAGCTCGTTTTCTTCCGCGTTTACAGCGGTAAAGTTACCAAGGGCGATACCATTTACAACCCGCGCACCAATAAGCGGGACCGCATTAGCCGCCTCATCCAGATCCAAGCGGATAAGCGCGAAGACATTGATACCATTTATTCCGGTGACATCGCTGCGATCGTCGGCATCAAGAATGTCACCACTGGGGACACTCTTTGCGATGAAGATCATCCGATCTTTCTGATTCCGCCGTCCTTCCCGGACCCGGTTATCTCGATGTCGATCGAGCCGAAGACCAAGCTCGATCAGGAAAAAATGGGCGTCGCCCTTCAGCGACTCGCCGAGGAGGATCCCACTTTCCGGGTCAAGACCGACGAAGACACCGGTCAGACAATCATTGCAGGCATGGGCGAACTTCACCTCGAAATTATTCGGGATCGTATGCTCCGCGAATTCAAGGTGGACGCGAACTCCGGCAAACCGCAGATCGCCTATCGCGAGACGATCACCGCGGCGGCGACTGGCGAGGGAAAACTCATCAAGCAGTCCGGTGGTCGCGGTCAATACGGCCATGTCATCGTCAACGTCCGTCCTGGCGAGCGCGGCAAGGGCATTGTGGTCGAAAACAAGGTGGTTGGTGGAACCATTCCGAAGGAATACATTCCCGCCTGCAAAAAGGGTGTGGAAGAAGCAGTTCTCAATGGGGTTGTAGGTGGTTACCCGGTGATTGATGTCGAAGTGGACATCATCGACGGCAGTTATCACGACGTCGATTCGAACGAACTGGCGTTTAAGATGGCGGCCATCTTTGCGACCAAGGACGGCTTTAAGAAGGCTGGTGCGATCCTTCTTGAACCGATCATGAAGGTCGAAAACAGCACCCCGGAAGAATATCAAGGCGACATTATGGGCGATCTCAGCCGCCGTCGCGCTGCGATCAAAGGAATCGAGGCGAAGAACAACCTTTCCATCATCAATGCGGACGTTCCGTTGGCGGAAATGTTCGGTTATTCAACGGCGATCCGTTCGCTGTCCAAGGGACGGTCGAGCTATTCGATGGAACCGTCCCACTTTGAACAAGTCCCGGCCCAGGTCCTTGCCGCTGTGCTCGACCAGAAAGCCAAGTAACGAAACTTTACCTATGACCGGACAACGTATTCGCATCCGCCTCAAAGCTTTCGACTTCCGCATGCTCGACCAATCGTCGGCGGAAATTGTCGAAACAGCCAAACGCACCGGCGCAAAAGTGGCGGGTCCTATTCCTCTGCCAACGCGCATTGAGAAATTCACCGTGAACCGCTCCCCGCATGTTGACAAGAAGTCCATGGAGCAGTTCGAAATTCGGACACACAAGCGCCTCCTCGATATCATCGAGCCTACCGCGAAAACCGTGGACGAGTTGAAGAAACTCAATCTCCCGGCCGGTGTGGATATCACAATCAAGATCTGATTTTTATCCTGTCAGCACTATGAAGATTGGATTACTAGGCAAAAAAATCGGTATGACCCGCGTTTATGACGACAAGGGCAAGGCTATCCCTGTCACGGTCATCGAGGCAGGCGGCAATACCGCGCTGCAGATCAAGACGGCTGATAGCGATGGCTATGCTTCCGTGCAGGTCGGGTTCGATGCTCAGAAAGCCCAGCGGGTAACTCAGCCGCTTCTCGGACATTTCAAAAAGGCAGCCTCTGAACCAAAGAAGTTCATCCGTGAGTTCCGGCTTCCGGAAGGCACTTCCTTGGAAGGCACAGTTGATCTCAATGTGAGCCAGTTTGCTGTCGGAGATGTGGTGGATGTGATTGGACGCTCCAAGGGCAAAGGTTTTCAAGGGGTCATGAAGAAGCACAACATGAGCGGTCAACCCATGTCACACGGGCATATGATGCACCGCCGCAACGGTGCTATCGGCAACCGATCGACACCAGGTCGCATTTGGAAAAACATGGGCATGCCCGGTCATATGGGTGATGAGCGCGTGACGGTGCAAAATCTCCGCGTTGTTCAGGTGCGGCCAGAAGAAGGCGTAATCCTCATCAGCGGGGCGGTACCCGGTGCGAATGGCTGCTATGTTGTCGTTCGGCCAGCGATTAAAGCCCAACCGGAGGCTGCTAAGTAACCTATGATGGCTAAAATTCTTACAGTTGAAGCCGCCAAGGCTGCCAAGATCGACGTAGTCGAGAATGGTAAGTATAGCCAAGTCGTGCATGACACGGTAGTAGCTCTTCGAGCGAATCGACGCAGCGGTACCGCCTCAGTCAAGACCAAGGCTACTGTCAGCGGCTCCGGAGCCAAACCTTGGCGACAGAAAGGTACTGGCCGCGCTCGCGCCGGTTATAAATCAAGTCCCGTTTGGGTCGGCGGAGGTGTGGTCTTCGGACCTCACCCCCGTGATTACTCCAAGAAAGTTTCGAAGAACGTCAAGAAACTTGCGTTTCGCAAGGCGTTCAGCGAGCGCATTAAATCGGGTGATGTCTTCCTCATCGAAGGCTTCGCAGTTAAAGCGCCGAAGACGAAGCATTTCCTTGACGCCCTAGGCGCAATCACCGGCGAATCAAAAACACTTATCGTTGCGTCGGGTTTTGACACGACCACCTACCTTGCTGCTCGTAACGTGCAACCGACGCTGCTTATGACAGCAGCCGAAGTTAACACCGAGCAGCTTCTGAATTTTCGCAAGATCGTCGTAACAGAAGACGGTTTGGCCCAACTCGCCGATCGCCTCGCCGCCAAATGAACGAACCCTACGACATCATCGAAACGGTTCGCCTGACTGAGAAGGCGACGCTTCTCGCGGAGAAGGAAAACAAATATGTTTTTCGGGTCCGACCTCATGCGAACAAGACCCAGATCAAGCAGGCGGTCGAGACACTTTTCAAGAAGACTGTTGTCGCTGTAAATACTTGCAATTACGCTGGCAAGAAGAAGCGCGAGCGGACGGCAGCATTTGGACGTCAAGCCGACTGGAAGAAAGCGATCGTCACTTTGAAAAAAGGCGATAGGATTGAACTGGCCTAACCATTGAACTAGTCATGGCACTCAAGACATTTAGACCCCTTACACCGACGAGTCGCTTCAAAGCGCTTCCGGCCTTTGATGAGATCACGAAATCCAAGCCTGAGAAGTCGCTGGTTGAGACCAAGCACAAGACCGGTGGGCGCAATAATAATGGACGGATCACGACTCGTCACATTGGCGGCGGGCACAAGCAAAAGTATCGCATTATCGACTTTAAGCGCACGAAACGCGGCGTCGAAGCTGAAGTGGTAGCTATTGAGTACGATCCTAACCGCACATGCCGTATAGCGCTGCTGCGCTATGCCGATGGCGACAAGGCCTACATCCTCGCGCCGGTCGGCCTAGGCGTCGGCGACAAAGTGATCGCCGGCGACGGTGTTGAGCCAAAGGTTGGCAATGCGCTTCCTCTGAGTGCGATCCCGCTCGGAGCCTCAGTTCACAATGTGGAGTTGGTTGCCGGTAGAGGAGGGCAGATTGCCCGGAGTGCCGGTCAACTGGTAATCCTGAATAACCGCGAAGCTGGTTACGCATTGGTTAAACTTTCCTCCGGCGAGATTCGTAAAATTCACGAAGCCTGCTACGCGACAATTGGCCAGGTCGGCAATGTTGAGCACATGAACGTCGCTTCTGGCAAAGCGGGGCGAAGCCGCTGGCGCGGGATCCGTCCAACGGTCCGCGGCATGGTGATGAATCCGGTTGATCACCCGATGGGCGGCGGGCAGGGTAAATCGAAAGGTGGTGGCGGACGACATCATCCGATGTCGCCATGGGGACAACTCGCCAAAGGGTTCAAAACACGTCGCAAATACAAGACGAGCAATAACTTCATTGTTGAACGTCGTTCGTCGAAGAAGAAGTAATTATTAACTAAACATGGGTCGTTCTCTTAAAAAAGGTCCGTTCGTTGATGGGCACCTCTTCGAAAAAATCGACAAGATGAATGTCGCGAGCATAAAAAAACCGATCAAGACCTGGTCGCGGCGCTCAATGATCACGCCAGAGTTTGTGGGCCATACGTTTATGGTCCATAACGGTAAAATTTTTAACTCCGTCTTCGTGACGGAAAACATGGTAGGGCACAAGCTTGGTGAATTTTCGCCCACGCGGATCTTCAAAAAGCACGGTTCCCATACCGCCAAGGTAACCAAGTAGTTCTGGGCAGAAGGTTAAGCGTTGAGGCAGATGAAGCTCTCGACTCTTAGCATGAGCCTCAAGAAGGTGGTTGCCGGGTTGTGCATGGTGCTGGTCTTTGGACCGGCGGCGCAATCAGCAGGATCTTTGTCAGACTTAGATATTGAAAACAGCCAGTTGAAAGTAGCCATTGAAAAAGTTCTCCGTGAAAATAAAGAACTCCGCGACGCTCTGGGTGAAACCGCGAAAGCATTGACAGATTCGAGGCAGAACCTCGCGGACGTCAACGGTGAATCCGAAATATTCAGGAACAAAACCATGCAGATGAAACTTCGCATGGATGCGTTGGGAATTGACCTGATTGCCGGAAACGCTGCCAAGCTTGAGCAACGGTTGCTAGCCGCACTTAATGACCTCCGTGCTTCGACTGGCGAGAAGGCTAAGCTGTCAGAATCGCTTATACGGTTAACTGAAGCCGCATCGCTCTATGCCCGAACTGCAACAGGGACCGATCTCGAATCCCGACTGTCGCTGGAAGCAGAAATCCGGAGAGCGAACTCCGCTCTAGGTGCGAGTTCTATTGCTCTCGAAGTGCCGACCGTGGCTTCGGCGGTAAGCGAAGGAATGATCATCAGCGTTAAGGACGACCTGGCGCTCGTTGTAATGAACGTTGGCGACAAGCACGGAGTTAAGGTTGGCATGCCATTCCGAGTAGTCCGGAAAGACAAATTGGTTGGCAGAGTAAGGGTTGTCGATGTCCGCGAGAAGATCTCGGGAGCCGTTCTTCAAAATCTAAGTTCTGAAAAAGAGCCCATCAGAGTAGGCGACCGCCTCAAGGTGGATGCCCAACAATAGCCAAATTTTATAACAACCACTCAGACAAGTTTTAACATGCAGATCAAATCTATTTATCGAGGCGCCCGCATCTCGGCTTTCAAAGCTCGGGAAGTGACACGCGAGATTCAGGGCCTGCCCGTAGCGGTTGCCCTCGATATCCTCGCGTTCACTCCGAGGAAGGCTGCAGTTATGATTGCAAAGACTCTCAAGAGCGCGATTGCCAACGCGGAGAACAACAACAACCTCCGCGCTGATAAACTCGTCGTTCAAGAAGCAACCGTTGGCGAAGGTCCGACCTTCAAACGCTTCCAGCCCAAGGCTAGGGGTAGTGCCGGACCCATCCGAAAGCGGACTTCACACATCCGCATCATTGTGACCGACGAGATCGAGATCAAGGCTAAGCGTCAAAGCAAAAAATCGTCAGTCCGAAAAAGGGCCACGACAACCGCAACCAGGAAGGTTTCTGCAGTCTCTGCTGAGCAACCGACTCTCAAAGAATAATTATGGGCCAGAAAGTAAATCCTATAGGCTATCGACTGGCGGTGAACCGCGAGTGGCGGTCGCGCTGGTATGCTTCACCTAAGGAGTTGCCGGAGTTCCTCCATGCCGACCTCAAAATTCGCGCTTATGTGAAGGACAAGTTGAAACTGGCTGCTGTCGCCAAGATCGTCATCGAGCGCGCCTGGAATAGCATTCGTGTCACTATTTATACAGCCCGGCCTGGGATTGTGATCGGTCGAAAGGGGACGGAGATCGAAAAAATGACCGAGGAGATCGGCAAAATGGCTGCCGGCAAGTCCGTCAAAATTGATATTCAGGAGATTAAGACGCCGGAGCTTGATGCTCAACTCGTTGCGGAAAATGTGGCATTGCAAATCGAACGCCGCATTAGCTTCCGCAGAGCCATGAAAAAATCGATTCAGACTACGATGGATTTCGGTGCACAAGGAATCAAACTTCGTTGTGCAGGACGGCTTGGTGGCGCGGAAATTAGCCGCGCTGAATGGTATCGCGAAGGCAAGATTCCACTCCATACATTGCGGCAGCCGATCGACTATGGATTTGCCGAAGCGAACACGGTCTATGGGAAAATCGGGATCAAATGCTGGTTATGCAAGCCGGAAAGTGTAAACGAACCGCAACCTGTTGAGAAGCGTGAAATCTCTGCCCCCGCCGAACCTGGAACACAACAATAGATCATCTTAAGGAGAACCGACTATGCCTTTGATGCCCAAAAGAGTGAAGTATCGCAAGACCCAGCGCGGAAGCCGTGCGGGTAAAGCTTCACGCACGATTTCCATCGACTTCGGCGAATTCGCTTTGCAGACGCTTGACCGCGCTTGGATTACGAACACGCAGATTGAAGCCGCGCGGGTCGCGCTGACTCGCAACATGAAGCGGAAAGGAAAGCTTTGGATCCGCATGTTTCCCGACAAATCTGTGACGGCCCGGCCACCTGAAACCCGCATGGGCAAAGGTAAGGGTTCTCCTGAGTATTGGGTAGCCACAGTGAGGCCAGGGAATATTCTGTTTGAGCTAGACGGGGTGCCTGAGTCCGTCGCTCGTGAGTCTTTGCGACTCGCTGCGGATAAGTTGCCCATCCGTACAAAATTTCTGACCCGTCATCGCGCCTCCTAACATATGAAAATCAAAGAGATTCGGGACCTCAGTAATGAAGAACTGACCACGCGTAAGAGAGAACTGCGAAACGAGAGTTTTCACTTGCGCATCCAGCAGCAGAGCGGCCAACTCGAAAAGCCAAGCCAACTTCGCACCATCCGCCGTGAAGTCGCGCGAGTTGAAACCGTGCTAATAGAAAAGACCAAAGCCGTTGCAGCCTCCAAATAAGCCATGAGCGAGCAGACTACCATTACCGCGGTTCCCGAATCCCGCGGACTTCGCAAAGAGCGTGTCGGGCAGGTCGTCTCGACCAAAATGCACAAAACAGCCGTTGTAGAGACAACGACGCGCGTACCCCATGCGAAATTCGGAAAGATCGTCAAGCAGGTGAAACGTTTCTATGCTCACGATGAAGAATGCAAGGCTCAAGTTGGCGACACCGTGCTGATTTCTGAAACGCGACCTCTCTCCAAACTTAAACGCTGGCGCTTGGTTGATATCATCAAACACTAGCGTATAGTCGGCCTCCTTCATTTTTATGCTTCAAATTAGATCCAGACTAGACGTCGCTGACAACACCGGGGCGCGCATGGCAAAAATGATCGGTGTTATTGGGAAAAAGAATTCCCCTGAGGCCAATGTGGGTGATGTTATCACGGCCCACATTCGTGAAGCGTCATCCGGTGGCACTGTTAAAAAGGGCGACGTAGTTCGGGCGGTTATCGTCAGGACGAGACATCCGATTCGCCGTGAAGATGGCAGTTACCTACGTTTTGACAATAATGCGATTGTCATAATCGACAAGGATCTGAATCCGCGGGGCACCCGCATCTTTGGGCCGGTTGCGCGGGAGCTTCGCGAAAAGAATTTTATGAAAATTGTTTCATTGGCTCCAGAGGTACTCTGAGTATGAATCGTCCAAATTTCCATGTTAAAAGAGGTGATCAGGTTAAAGTGATCTCCGGCAATAACTTAGGCTTAGTTGGGAAGGTGTTGCAGGTGCTGCCAAAAAAGCAACGGGTGTTGATTGAAGGCGTACGTCTTATTAAGAAGCACGTCCGGAAGTCCAAAGACAACCCGCAGGGTGCAATCGTGGAACGCGAAGGCCCTATTCATATTTCAAACGTCAAGCTGGTCGATGTCTCTGAGAGGACAAGTAAGACAGCAAAGGGGAAAACGAAGAAAGCTTAGTCTTTATGGCAGTCGAACTCTATCAATTTTATATAGACAGTGTAATCCCAGCACTGCAGGAGAAGCATGGCTACAAGAACCGGCATCAGGTTCCGAAGGTGCAAAAAGTCGTTGTGAATACCTGCGTCAATGCGAACACCGACGTGAAGCAGGGTCTCGAGGATGCCAAAAACGAAATTGCTCTTATCACCGGGCAGAAACCATCGGAAACCCGCTCGAAAACAAGCATCGCGAACTTCAAACTGAGGCAACATCAACCGATTGGTGCGAAAGTCACTCTCCGGGGAGCACGCATGTATGAGTTCTTGGAGCGTCTTATCAAGACAGCCCTTCCGCGGATCAGGGATTTCCGCGGCGTTTCACCTCGCGCATTTGACGGTAATGGAAACTACACACTCGGGGTGACAGATCAGTCCATTTTTCCTGAAGTCGAACTGGACAAAATTAAGCGAAACGTGGGTTTCGATGTCACGATTGTGACTTCGGCTACGACTAACGAAGAGGCAAAATCGTTGCTGACGGAACTGGGTATGCCGTTCAGCGACAAGGCAAAGCACTTGCAGAAAAAGACTGAGGAAATTGCACCCTAACTAATTGAACCATGAGCCAACTTTCTGACCCTATCGCCGATTTTTTGACACGCCTTCGCAACGCCGGTTCAGCTCGTAAGGAAGAGGTCATTGCGCCCTACTCCAAGATTAAGGCAGACATTGCTCGCATCCTCAAGCAGGAGGGTTACATCTCAAATTACGAAGTTGATAACGCGGGTAAGTTCCCGCAGATCAAAGTAACGACCAAGAATAACAATCGCGCATCGGCTATTACAGGGCTGAAACGCGTGAGCAAACCTGGCCTGCGCAGATACGTGGGAGCGACAGAGATTCCGCGCGTCCTGGGAGGTATGGGTATTTCGATTCTTTCCACTCCACAAGGCATTGTCAGCGGCCGCGATGCCAAGAAGCAAAACGTTGGTGGCGAATTGCTCGCCATCGTTTGGTAAAACCTAAATTTAGCCATGTCGCGAATCGGAAAAAAAGCCATCGAACTTCCGGCTAAAGTGAAGTTTAATGTATCCGGGGAGGGGGCTATCAGCGTTGAGGGTCCAAAGGGAAAACTGGAATGGAATCTTCCTAAACAGATAGTGGCACGCATTGAGGGTTCCAATGTTTCGCTTGATCGGAGCAGCGATGACCGCAAAGTGCGTGCTTTGCATGGACTCTCCCGCGCCCTAATCAATAACATGGTGACGGGCGTTTCGTCAGGATTTGTCAAAGATTTGGAAATTCAGGGCGTCGGGTTCAAGGCCGCTGTAAAAGGGAGCATATTGGATCTCAATCTTGGATTTTCTCACGGCATTCATTTCCCTATTCCGCCAGATATTAAGGTCACCGTGGCTGAGAATACCAAGATCAAAATTGAAGGAATTGATCGTCAACTGGTCGGCCAAGTAGCAGCGGACATCCGCAGCTATTACCCGCCAGAGCCTTACAAGGGCAAAGGAGTACGCTACGCTGGCGAGAAGATTCAACGCAAGGAAGGTAAAACGGTACAATAAGTTATGGCTACGAAAAAAATCAACCCTCTAAAAATGCGCCACCAGCGCCTTCGCAAGAAGGTTTTCGGCACACCGCAGCGGCCGCGTCTTGCGGTGCATTTTTCGGGTAAACACATTTATGCGCAGGTTATCGACGACCAAGCCGGGAAGACAATTGCTTCAGTCAATACCACCGAAAAGCTATTCACGGACGACAAGGCAAGCCGGGCCAACACTATGACGGCTGAAAAGGTTGGAGGATTGGTTGCAGATCGCGCGAAGACAAAAAACGTTATGAAAGTTGTTTTCGACCGGGGCGGTTTCATCTATCACGGCAAAGTCAAGGCTCTAGCTGACGCAGCACGGCAGGGCGGGCTCGAATTCTAACCAGGATAATATGGCAGCACCTCAACAAGGAAACCGCAACCGCCGCGACAGGCAGGACAAGCCGAAGGATGACTCCGGTCTCACTGAAAAAGTCGTCTTCATAAACCGCTGTGCGAAGGTCGTTAAAGGCGGGCGTCGATTCAGCTTTAGTGCTTTGATCGTGACGGGCGATAAGCTGGGCAAGGTTGGATGCGGTTTTGGTAAGGCCAACGAGGTAAGCGAAGCAATTCGCAAAGCCTCGGAAGCGGCGAAGAAGGCGATGGTTAAGATCGCAGTTCGCGACAATACCATTCCACATGAAGTCATTGGTGAGCATGGGGGTGGACGCGTGTTGCTGCGACCTGCATCTCCGGGCACGGGTGTCATCGCCGGTGGTGGTGTGCGGGCGGTGGTCGAGGCTGCGGGTATCCGCGATGTCTTAGCCAAATCGCTTGGATCCAGCAACCACGCAAATGTTGTTAAGGCAACTTTGGAAGCGCTTCAGCAACTCCGTCTGCGGGAGGAAATCTTTAGAACCCGCGGGATCACAATCAGACAAGGTAACGGCTCGGAACACTAATATGAATCTGCATTCTCTCAAACCCCGTCCGGGATCTAAACACCGGGTGAAGCGTCTTGGCTGCGGTGAGAGCAGTGGCCACGGAAAGACTTCTGGCAAAGGTCACAAGGGTCAGAAAGCGCGTTCAGGAGGTAGCATTCGCCTCGGATTTGAAGGTGGCCAAATGCCGCTTATCCGACGCATTCCGAAGCGCGGCTTTAATAATGCCGAATTCAAGACACGTTTCGCAGTTGTAAATCTTGACGCATTGAATGCCTTCGACAACGGTTCAATAGTCAATGAGCAAGCGCTCTTAGCGTCCGGAATCATCCGACGTCCATATGACGCTGTTAAGATTCTTGGGAGTGGCGAACTGAAGCGGAAGCTCACGATTACCGTGAACAAAGTCAGCAAAGTTGCGAAGACGGCGATCGAAACGGCGGGTGGTTCGATCTCCCTCGAGTAATGGTTTTCAGATGCTTGGAGCGGGGAAGGCTGCGCTCGCCTAGTCGTTAACAGCATTTTTGTGCCCCGATGATTTCAGCTTTCACCAATACCTTCAAAATACCCGAGTTACGGAGTCGAGTCATGCTGACGTTGCTTCTACTCGTGATCGTCCGCATTGGAGCGGCAGTCAGTGTCCCGGGAATCAACGTCAGCGTCATTCAGGTTTGGTTTTCAGAGCAAGGGAGCCAGGCGGGTGGTTCGCTTGCTGCCCTTCTCAATATTTTTAGCGGTGGTGCGTTGGAGAATTGCGCGGTGTTTTCTCTCGGAGTGATGCCTTACATAAGTGCATCGATCATGCTCCAACTTCTTACGGCAGTCATCCCGCAGCTTGGAAAGCTCGCGAAGGAAGACGGGGGCCGCCAGAAGATCATGCAATATACCCGCTATGCGACGATCGCGCTTTGCATTTTTCAGGGTTACCTCCTTGCACTGTCTTTCGAGAGTCCCGAATCAAATCCATTTCTGCACGGGATCATGGACACGATTTCCAAAATGGGCGTTCAACTCGTCGCGGAACCCGGGATTCCGTTTCGCATCATGACAGTGATCACGTTGACCGCGGGGACAATGTTTCTTATGTGGCTCGGAGATCAGATCACGGATCGCGGTGTTGGGAACGGTATGTCTCTCATCATTTCGGTCGGCATCGTTGCGCAATTGCCGGCCGCGCTGGTCCAAGCATGGCGCACGTTTGTCCCATCTGGCGGGCAGTCCAGCCAAGTAAATCCAATGGTGCTTGTGCTGATGATAGCCTTTTTGTTTTTCGTCATCGCAGCGGTTATTTGTGTGACTCAAGCACAACGGAGAATTAGCGTGCAGTATGCGAAGCGGGTAGTCGGTCGTAAGGTGTATGGTGGGCAAACACAGTATATGCCTCTGAAGGTCAATTATGCGGGCGTTATGCCGATCATCTTTGCCCAAGCGTTGCTCGTATTTCCCTCAACGATAGCGACGATGGCGTTTAAGGGCAATGTGACCGCGCAGAAGATAGCAGCGATGCTCACGGAAGGTTGGCTGCATTATACGCTCTACGGAGCGATGATTTTCTTTTTCAGCTATTTTTGGGTGGCGACACAGTTTCAACCTCAGCAGATTGCGGAGGATTTGAAAAAGTACGGAGGCTATGTTCCTGGAGTTCGCCCTGGTAAACCGACTGCCGACTTTCTCGATTTCACGATGACACGACTGACGTTTGCTGGCGCGGCGTTCTTAACAGTGATCGCAATCCTTCCGCAGATGTTGTCGCATCAACTCCAAGTGCCTTATACAACTGCTCAGTTCTTTGGTGGGACGAGTCTCTTGATTATCGTCGGCGTCATACTTGATACGATGCGCCAGATTGAAACTCATCTGATTCAACGCCATTACGATGGATTTCTCCGAAAGGGCCGCATTCGCGGGCGTTTTGACAGGACATCAGGCGGGCAGGGTGAAGCTGTTAAGGAGGGAGCTTTGCTGTGGCTATACGTTGGTATTGCGGCGCTCTTAGTGGCGGGACTCGCAATTTTTCTCGCCGGAAAATTTCATTAAGTGAAGTGAAGGATTGTCGTTATCGGCTAAACCGTCTTCGGAGAATGCGCGCAGGCGGTGAAATTGAGGTCGTGGATGGCACTGTGCGCTGAATTCGCCACTGACATGGCAAATTAGTCAATGAGCATTCCCATCAAAAATGATCGCGAGATCAACAAGATGCGTGCTGCGTGCCAGACAGCGAGCCAGGTGCTTGATCGCGTTGCGAATCTGATTCGGCCCGGCCTTACAACTGCGGAAATCGATCAGGCTGCTGCAGAGTTCATGTCAGAGGCCGGGTGCAAAAGCGCTTTCTTGGGGTATCGGGGGTTTCCCGGGCAGGTTTGCATCTCAGTCAATGAGGAGGTGGTGCATGGCATTGGTGGCGGGCGGCGGATCCAGTACGGGGATATTGTGAAACTGGATATTGGCGTCATCAAGGACGGGTGGGTTGGTGACACCGCGACGACCGTTCCGGTTGGAATCATAGACGAAAAGACACAGCGTTTGCTGCGGGTAACCGAGGAAACCTTGGAACTCGCCATCAGTTTCGCACAATGCGGTCGCCGACTTGGCGATCTGTGCGCGGCGATTGAGGACGAAGTCGTGGCCAATGGCTACACCGTGGTGCGGGAATTTGTGGGCCACGGCGTTGGCCGGAAGTTGCACGAGGAGCCGCAAGTCCCCAACTATGGTAGGCGAGGCAGCGGGCCTAAATTAAAACCGGGAATGACAATCGCCATCGAACCGATGGTCAATATGGGCGCGTCCGGAGTGCGCGTGCTCCAAGACAAATGGACGGTTGTCACGCTTGATTCAAAGCCGTCTGCGCATTTCGAGCACACGGTGCTCATTACCAAGGCAGAACCTGAAATTCTCACATGGCGAAGAAAGACAATTCTGAAGTAATGAAGGGAAACGGATTCCTGCCGAACACGATTTCCGCGGCGAGTTTTTCGAACAGACTCCGTGTGGCGGCGCATATTTTAGAAAAAATGCGTTTCCTCTTCATTCACGTCTTGCCAGGCGACAAAGTTCTGTTAGGAATGGTTCCCATACGATTTGGCCGAAGGAGAATTATGTTCGGACAAAAGTAGTGAAAAAGCCCTGATCGCACTGGGAACAGCCCGAACCCAGCGCGGTTTTTTTGTCCTCCAATACCTACCCGAAAATTTAAGACCATGAAAGTAAGAGCATCCGTCAAACGCCTCTGCGAGAGCTGCCGCATCGTAAAGCGCAAAAATGTGATTCGCGTGATTTGTAAAAATGCGCGCCACAAACAGCGGCAAGGTTAAATTAATCCCAAACATATGCCACGACTCCTAGGCGTTGAAATTCCCGGCGATAAGCGCATCGAAGCGTCGCTACCTTATATTTACGGCATTGGCCCGAGCACCGCGAAAAAGATACTCGAACAAGCCAACATTAACCCAGATCTGCGCGGGAAAGACCTCAGTAGCGAGCAACTGAACCAAATCATCCAGGCGATCACCGCAAGTAAGCTGCCAATCGAGGGTGATCTGCGCCGCGAATTGCAGGCAAATCTTAAGCGCTTGCAGGCAGTCAATTGCTACCGCGGCATCCGTCATCGCCGGAGCCTGCCTGTGCGGGGACAGCGCACCTCCACGAACGCCCGGACCCGGAAAGGCCCGCGCAAGACCGTAGGCGTGCAACGCGCCAAGGAAGCTGCCAAACCGGCAGGGAAATAGAGCCACGAAGATATGCCTGATTCAAAAAAACCAACGGCTCCGGCAGCCGAAGATGCAATGCCCGCGTTACCCGCTACTGAAACGGTTGCTGCGGTTACGGCTTCTGTCGTAACGGCAGAGGCTCCAGCCAAGGCCGCAAAGGTCAAGGGTCCAAAAAAGAAGGACGCTGCAGCCGCGGCTTCCACGGAGCCGAAAAAAGAGGAAAATCTTTCGCTCGATCCGAATGCTGTCGTTGAACAGATCAAGATCATCAAAGCAAAGGGCAGCAAGAACGTCCATTCCGGCATCGCCCACATCGTCGCGTCGTTCAATAATACCATCGTGACGATAACAGACATGAATGGGTCCGCGATCGGGTGGTCGAGCGGTGGAAAGTGCGGATTTAAGGGCTCGCGCAAGAGCACCGCGTATGCAGCGCAGATGGTTGCTCAAGATGCCTGCCGCCAGGCGATGGGCCACGGCCTCAAGGAAGTTGAAGTGCGCGTTAAGGGTCCCGGTGCGGGTCGTGAATCCGCAGTTCGGGCGATACAGGCTGTGGGCCTCGAGATCAGCGTTATCAAAGATGTGACCCCGGTTCCACACAATGGGTGCCGCCCACCGAAACAGCGCCGCGTTTGATGTAAGGCAAGAACGACTAAAAACTTAGCAACTAACAAGAAAAAGATATGGCGCGTTATACCGGTCCCAAATCAAAAATCAGCCGCCGCTTTGGCGTGGCGCTTTTCGGTCCCTCAAAGGCGCTTGAGCGCAAAAATTATGGCCCTGGCATGCATGGGCCAAAGGGTTCCCGCCGCAAGCAGAGCGAGTACTCGGTTGCCCTCGGCGAGAAACAGAAACTGCGCTACCAGTACGGCGTGCTTGAGCGGCAGTTCCGCCGTTACTTCCACACTGCTTCGACGAAGCGCGGCGTGACCGGTGAGATTCTCCTCCAGCTTCTTGAGACTCGCTTGGACAATGTCATTTACCGTCTCGGCTTTGCGAACTCGCGCAGCGGTGCTCGCCAGCTCGTCTCGCACGGTCACGTGCAGGTGAACGGTCGCAAAGTCGATGTTTCCTCCTTCAACGCCAAGCCTGGCGACACCATCACAATCAAAGACAAGCCTCAATCTCGCCGTCTTGCCGCGAAGAATCTCGAATTGACGCAGATCACGCCGGTTCCGGATTGGTTGACGGTGGACAAGGATAATTTCAAAGGTGCCGTTTCTCGCGTTCCCACGCGCGAGGAAATCGCGCCGATCGTCAACGAGCAACTAATCGTCGAGCTCTACTCACGATAGGGACGAGACCATAGACTCACGAAGACGGCGCCGGTTATTTAGACGCAACCTGCGCCGCTTTTTTGTAAGCGTCCGGCGGAGCGCCGCTTGACACGCTCTACGGAGGTTCTGCTGTGAGATCAGAGATGTGAGAGCACGCTGGGCTCTGACATCTATGCTGCGGCGCTTGAGCGAGGCGCGGCTGCGCCTTCGCCCATGCCTCCGGAGTGAGATCTTTGACCTGCCAGTTGGTCATCGGTAAGCGTCCGGCGGAGCGCCTCTAGCGCAAAAGAGCAGAGATGTCAGAGCATGGGTGCCTATGACATCTACGACCGTGAAAGCAGAGATTTTGAAGCAGGACGGCCGTGGCCGGGTGCGGGTGCCAGTGGACCGGCAGGAGGCGTTGCTGGATGCGTTTGAAAAGAGCGGGGCCAGCGGAGCGAAGTTTGCCCGGCTGGCGGGGCTCAAGTATGCGACGTTTGCGGGCTGGGTGCTGATGGCCTGCCCCCGGTTTTTGATCCACTCGCTATGAGAGTTTTTCGTGGTTTTCGGGTTTTGGGTTGGGGGTGATGGGGTCGGTGGGAAGGGCGCAGCCTGGCGGCTGCCGGAGCGTAGCGGAGGCAGCCGCAAGGCTGCGCTGCGCGAACTCCACCGGCGTCTGGTAGTCCAGCGACGAGTGCGGCCGCTGGTGGTTGTGCCGTTGCCGATGCTCTTTGCCGAGCACTTTTGCCTCCAGCACGGAGGCGAACGCTTCCCGGTTCAGGAACTCGTCCCGGAACCGGCTGTTAAAACTCTCGCTATAAGCGTTCTGCCACGGGCTGCCGGGTTTGATGTAGAGGGTCTTGAACCCTCGCCGCGCGATCCACTCCTGCACCGCTTGGGCCACGAACTCGGGGCCGTTGTCGCTGCGGATATACTCCGGCACGCACCCGCGCGCGGCGACCGCCAAGTCCAAAATGCGGATGACGTCCTTGGCTTCCATCCGCCGCTCGACTTCCAGAGCCACCAGCTCCCGGCTGAACTCGTCGCAGATCGGCAGCCACTTGAGCCGCCGCCCGTCCTCGGTTTGGTCCATCACGAAGTCGTAGCTCCACACCTGGTTCACACGCTCCGCGCTCAGCCGCTGCGTGCCGTTCTCGCTGTTCCCAAGCCGCGCCCGCTTGCGCTGCCGCCTGGGCACGCGCAGCCCTTCCTGCCGCCACAGCCGTTGCACTCGCTTGGCGTTGATCTCCATTCCAGCCCGCCTCAGCAGCGCTGTCGCCATCCGGTAGCCGGCGCGCGGATGGGCCGCCGAGATGCGCCGCAGCTCCGCGGCCAGTGCCGCATCCCGGCCGCGTTTTCGTCCACGATAGCGTTGCGTGCTGCGCGGCTGGCGGGTCGTCCTGCAGGCCCGGCGCTCCGACACTTCGAGGACTCCCTCAACGTGCCGCACCGCCTCGCGTTTGCGCGCCGGGCCTACCATTTTCCCTCCGCTATCTCCTTCAGGATCGCCTTGTCCAAGGACAGATCTGCGACCAGCCTTTTGAGCCGTCCGTTCTCCTTTTCCAGTTCCTTGAGCCGCTTGACGGTCTCCTCCTTGGCTCCGCCGTATTCCTGCCGCCACCGGTGGTAGGTCGGTGGACTGACTTCCAGCTTCTTGCAGACTTCCTCCACGCTCTGGCCTCCGGCCAGCAGCGTGGCCGCCTCGCGCAGCTTTTTGATGATCTCTTCGGGTGTGTGTCGTTTGCGTTTCATGGTGAGAGTTCGGCGGCGCTATCGCGCCGCCAACTCTCATAGCGCCTGGATCAACTTTCGGGGAGCAGGCCAAGCGGGCCGACGGCTTGCTAACTCGGTGGTTCTGCTCGACATAGAATTTTCGATAGGCCCGCTTGTATGTCTCGCGGTCGAATTCTGGACTGGTGAGTAAAGGGAAATTGAGCCGAATGAAATCTTTGTGAAATTTTTCGTCTTTCATGGTGGGGATATGGAGTTTTTGGGTTGCGGCTAGAATTCCGGCGTATCATCCGGCGAACGAAAGCCCGCGACCATTCTCCAGTCGCCGTTGGGCTGTCGGGCGTAGAGCTGGCCTTTACCCCAGCCGAGGCCAGCGCCGCGCACGTTGAAACATGGCACGCACATATTGGCCCACATCATGCCTTCACGCGCCATGCCGTCCACGTAGAGGCCGCGAGTGTTTAGCTGGCACTGGCAGAAATCGCACGCCGTGGCGCCGTGGGCGTAGTCGGGCTGGTGGGAATGCACTTCGGCCTCGTTGATTTGCTTCGCGACGGCAGCTTCGGATGCGTCAACCGGGGTCACGGTGAACTCGATCCGGCCTGTCGTCGCTTCCTCCTCGTCCCCGGATTCATCGTCTTCGTCGCCTTCCTCTTCGTCCTCCATTTCTTCGAGCAGAGCATTGTCGGAGTCCGTGACTTCGATGGAGTAGCCGCCGGTGGAGAAATCCACGCTCGCGACGCCATCCACGTAGGTTCGCAAGTCCGGCACCATCCAAAGATTGGCGCTGTAGTCAGAAAGGTCGGACTCTTCGCCCGGCTGCGCTTCCCACGTCATCGTCGTGAACGAATCACCGCCACTGCTCGGCCGGTAAAAGTGACCACCGCTCGCGAGGCGCAAGGTGCCGCATTCGAGCGTCACGTCCCAGTAGTGATAGGTCTCGATGTCATCGAAGGTGTGGCGCGGGCCGACGACCGAGACATGCACTTCCAAGTCTGGATTCGCGTGTGGCAGCCGAGCGAGGGCGTGCTGCAATTTTGCGACGCTCACGAGTTGAGCGGGATGCAGCGAAGGCGCGCGCGCAACCTTCACCAGCAAGCTCTGCGCGGCGGCGAGCAGTTGTTTGTCGTGTGGATTGAGGACGTAGGAATCCGAGCCGTCCTCGTTGTCGCAATCAGAGTCATCCTCGTTCATACGTCGTCGTAGTTCGTCAGGTCACCGCAGATTACCTTTTTCGTTTTGCTCATGCCGATTTGAAGTCTCTTTTGAACAGCCGTCCGTTGGGCTGGGAAGCGTCGAGTTTGAGGATGACGCGTTTCGTTTCTTGCAGGTTCGCGGGCGGTGGTTCGGTGGTGGTGAGGATGTATTGGAAGGTAGGGTCTTCGTCGGCGTCTCGCTCGGCTTGCACGGCGAGGTCGAAAAGCGGCGCATAGAGAGCTGGGGCCATGTCGGCGACTTTGGGGCTGTCGTGGATGCAGAGGCGTGGGTGATGGCCGTGGCCGGTTACGCTCCAGAGCATTGCGGCGAGGTCG
>Ga0209181_10004055_pt1 | contig 22122 bp, 21 predicted proteins | sample MAT05_FD_187208 | JGI IMG/M metagenome (GOLD analysis project Ga0209181, IMG submission 187208) | Freshwater microbial communities from Lake Fryxell liftoff mats and glacier meltwater in Antarctica - MAT-05 (SPAdes) (version 2) | ecosystem: Environmental > Aquatic > Freshwater > Ice > Liftoff...
GACGCTTGTCGGCCAGACTGTGGGGCGCGGCAAAAAGAGCCGTGTGCACAGTCAAATCATCCCCGTCAAGGACATCTGGCTATACCCGCTACGCAACAACTTCCGCGCAATCCTGTGCCAGCACGCCGCATAGCCCACACCTGTTCACCGAATACTTACTCCAAAGATAACTTTGGCGGAGTGGACGGGACTCGAACCCGCGACCCCCGGCGTGACAGGCCGGTATTCTAACCAACTGAACTACCACTCCTGGTAGCTGACGATTGCCCTTGCGGACCCAGTCACCTGCCTTTGCAGACAAGCCGTCATCGACTGGTGCCTTTGCCGCCTTGCGGCGTATCTGGCGACCCCACGGGGATTCGAACCCCGGTACCTACCGTGAAAGGGTAGTGTCCTAGGCCTCTAGACGATGGGGTCAAAGCCTTGGAACTCCGTTGCAAGCTCACTGTGAACTCTGTTGAAAGCACACTCAAAAATCGGTGGTGGAGGTAAGCGGGATCGAACCGCTGACCTCTTGCATGCCATGCAAGCGCTCTCCCAGCTGAGCTATACCCCCCAAACTCCGGACACTTCGCTTGTGCTTGGCGCCGTCAATTTCTGAGCCCCGAAGTATAACCACAAAGATTGACGGATCCGAGCCGATCGAGCACGGTTTCCTTCAAGAAAAGTTCGATCACGGCATCGAGCGATGGCGTCTGGCTGGTCCCCAGCAGCAACACGCGCACGGGCATCGCGAGTTGGGGCATCTTCAATCCGCGCTCCACCAATACCTGCTTGATACAGGCCCCAATGGCCGCCTTGTCCCACGCGCAATCGGCCAGTCGCAACCCGAGCAGGTGTACCGCAGGCAGGACTGCCGCCGTCACATGCTTTTCGCGTTCGGCCGGCACCGGCTGTACCGGCGCATAGAAGCCCGCCGCCCACTGCGCCAGCGCGACCGTGGTGTCACATCGGTCCTTGAACAGCGCGCAGATACGCGGCAACCGGTCATCGTCGGTCTGCAGGTTGTGGTTGCGGTCCATCTGCTGGGCCACGAGCGTGGCCAACGCGGCATCGTCGAGCGCACGCAGATACTGCGCGTTGACCCAGTTGAGCTTGGCCGCATCCCATTGGGCCGGACTCTTCGCGAGGTGCTGGCCATCGAACCACCGCACCAGTTTCTCGCGGTCGAAAAGCTCGTCATCGCCATGGCTCCAACCCAGTCGCGCCAGGTAATTGACCATGGCCTCGGGCAGGTAACCGGCCTCCTGGTACTGCATCACACTGACCGCTCCGTGGCGCTTGGACAACTTCTCACCGTCGGGCCCCAGGATCATCGGCACGTGCCCGTACAGTGGCAGTTCGACACCCAGTGCGCACAGGATGTTGATCTGGCGTGGCGTGTTGTTCACATGGTCATCACCGCGGATCACATGGGTGATCTGCATGTCCCAGTCGTCCACCACCACGCAAAAGTTGTAGGTGGGCGTGCCGTCCGGCCGGGCGATGATGAGATCGTCGAGTTCGCGATTGGCAATCGTGATCGGGCCCTTGACCAGATCGTGCCAGGTGACCTCGCCCTCGATGGGGTTGCGGAACCGCACCACGGGCTGCAAGCCGGCCGGCAAGCTCGGCAGTTCCTTGCCCGGCTCGGGGCGCCAGCGCCCGTCGTATCGCGGCTTGTCGCCCCGCGCACGCTGCGCCTCGCGCATCGCATCGAGCTCGTCGGGCTGGCAGTAGCAATGGTAGGCCGTGCCCGCGGCCAACATGCCGGCAATGACGTCACGGTAGCGGTCCAGACGTTGCATCTGGTAGAACGGCCCCTCGTCATACCCCAGATCCAGCCAGCGCATGGCAGCAATGATCTGGTCGACCGCCTCCTGGGTCGAACGGGCCACATCGGTGTCTTCAATACGCAGAATGAACTCGCCGCCGAAGTGGCGTGCGAAAGCCCACGAGAACAGCGCCGTGCGCGCTGTGCCCAGGTGCAGAAATCCGGTGGGTGAAGGGGCGATGCGCGTGCGTACCCGGCGCGGAGTCGTGGTTTGCGGCGTATCTGCCGTAGTGTGGCTCGCGCTCACAGCGTCTCCAGTGCGCGGCCCAGGTCGGCCTGCAAATCGGGGACATGCTCCAGCCCGACGGCCAGGCGGACCAAGCCCTGGGCCACCCCCGCCAACTGGCGTTGCGCTTCGGTCAGGCGACCATGCGAGGTGCTGGCCGGGTGGGAGATCAGAGTCTTGACGTCGCCGAGGTTGGTACACAGGGCAATCGTGCGCGACGAGTCGAGCACATGGAAAGCGCGCCGGCGCGCCTCCTCGGGATTGCCGGCCTTGAGTTCAAAGGACAGGACTGCGCCGCCCTTGCCCGACTGCTGTGCCATTGCCAACGCGTGTTGCCCATGGCTGGGCAGCCCCGGATAGAACACCCGTGCCACCTGAGGCTGCGCCTCGAGCCACTCGGCCAAGGCCAGGGCGCGGGTGCTCTGTGCCTCCATGCGGATGCCCAAAGTCTCCATGCCCTTGAGTACCACCCAGGCATTGAAAGGCGACAAGGTCATGCCGGCGCTGCGCATCACTGGCAGCAGTACCTCGCTGACCAGTTGACGGCTGCCGCACAAGGCGCCTGCCATCACACGGCCTTGCCCATCCAGGTACTTGGTGCCCGAATGCACGATCAGATCGGCGCCAAGAAGGATTGGCCGCTGCAATGCCGGCGTACAAAAACAGTTGTCCACGGCCAGCAAGGCGCCCGCCTCATGGGCGATGTCGGCCAGCGCCTGGATGTCGCAAACGTCGGTGAGCGGGTTGGTCGGCGTCTCGGCAAACAACAGGCGCGTATTGGGGCGCACAGCCGCTTTCCATTGCGCAACATCCGTCTGCGACACGAAGCTGCTCTGAACACCGAACTTGCCAAACTCGCTGCCGATCAGCTTGATGGTGGAGCCGAACATGGAATGCGAGCAGATGACATGGTCGCCAGCCCGGAGCAAGCCCATGCACATCAGCAGGATGGCCGACATGCCGGTCGAGGTGGCAATCGCTGCCTCGGTGCCCTCCAGCGCCGCCAGCCGCAACTCCATGCTGGTCACCGTGGGATTGCCCAGACGGCTGTAGGTGTAGCCCTCCTCCTCGCCGCCAAAGCGGCGTGCGGCGGTGGCTGCATCCGGCTGCACATAACCACTGGTCAGAAAGAGCGCTTCTGAATTTTCACCATACTGGCTGGGTTCGACAGCGGTGTGTACCGCCAGGGTATCGGTATGCAGGGTGCGGGGTTCAGGCTTCATGATTCGGCATGGTTGGGAAGTGCCAGGCGCGAGGTATCCTCGGCACCCTCTTCGGTAGTGACACGACTCGCGCCCATGCGGGCGATGTCTTCGGAGGTGATGTCGCCAGTGACGTAGACGCCATCAAAGCACGACGCGTCGAATCCATCCAGAGCCGGGTTCAACGAACCGATGGCACGCTTCATGGCGTCCACCTCCTGGTAGATCAGTGCATCGCAGCCGATGATCTTCTGGATCTCTGCAATGGTACGCCCATGCGCCACGAGCTCGGTGCTGGTCGGCATGTCGATGCCATAGACATTGGGGTAACGCACCGGCGGCGCCGCACTCGCCAGAAAGACCTTGCGCGCGCCGGCATCCCGGGCCATCTGCACGATCTCGCGGCTGGTGGTGCCTCGCACGATGGAGTCGTCGACCAGCAACACGTTGCGGCCCTTGAACTCGCTGGCAATCACATTGAGCTTCTGGCGCACCGACTTCTTGCGCACCGACTGGCCCGGCATGATGAAGGTCCGCCCCACGTAGCGGTTTTTCACGAAGCCCTCGCGGTACGGCAGGCCCAGCAATTGGGCCAGCTGCGCGGCACTCGGGCGGCTGGACTCGGGGATCGGGATCACCACATCGATCTCGTTGGGTGGCACCCTGGAGACTACGCGCTTGGCCAGTGTCTCGCCCAGATTCAGCCGGGCCTGGTAGACCGAGATGCCGTCCATGATGGAGTCCGGCCGCGCCAGGTAGACGAACTCGAAAATACAGGGCATCAGGACCGGCTTGACCGCGCACTGTTCGCTGTGCACCGCACCGTGCAAGTCGATGAAAACCGCTTCGCCAGGGGCGATGTCGCGCACGAACTCATGCGAGGTGCCCTCCAGTGCCACCGACTCGCTGGCTATCACCGTGGTGCCCGGGCCTCGCCCCATGCACAGAGGGCGGATGCCGTAGGGATCGCGAAACGCCAGCACGCCGTGACCGGCAATCAGCGCGATCACCGCGTAGGAGCCGCGCACACGGCGGTGCACATTGCGCACCGCCACAAAGACGTCAGCCGGCTGCAGCGGCAGGCCGCGGGTCGTGCGTTCGATCTCGTGGGCCAGCACATTGAGCAGCACCTCGGAGTCACTCTCGGTGTTGATATGGCGGTGGTCGGCGCTGAACAGTTCGGCCTTGAGTGCCTGGGCATTGGTCAGGTTGCCGTTGTGCACCAGCACGATACCAAACGGTGCGTTCACATAGAAAGGCTGCGCCTCCTCCTCGCTGTAGGCATTGCCTGCGGTGGGGTAGCGAACCTGTCCCAGGCCGCAGTTGCCTGGCAGCGCACGCATGTTGCGGGTACGAAAGACATCGCGCACCAGGCCCTTGGCCTTGTGCATGTAGAACTTGCGCTCCTGCTGCGTGACGATGCCTGCGGCGTCCTGGCCGCGGTGCTGCAAAAGCAGCAGTGCATCGTAGATCAGCTGGTTGACCGGGGCGTCGCTGACAACACCAACAATTCCGCACATAGTTCGATCCAGTTCGCGACGGTTAGCACCGCCATCCGCACCAACAGGCCTGCCGATTCAGGGCAGGTGCCTACCAAACTCCAGCGGCAACACGGGCTTGAGGCCCTTGACCGCCGCCATCACCCACGGCGCGCTGGCCGACTCCTGCCACCAGGGTTGCGACTTCAGGGGCGACATGCTGATCATCACGCACACAGCCATCAGCACCACCACCCCCCGCATCAAGCCGAACACCGCCCCCAGCGCACGGTCTGCCGGTCGCAGGCCGACCACCTGGAACAGTTTGCTGACCAGCCAGGTCAGCACCGAGCCGGCGAACACCACGGCCACGAACACCAGCACGAACGCCGCCGCATAACGGACCACCTCCTCAGCACCGGCCATCGGCAACCGCGCGGCCACGGTCGGTGCATACCATTGCGCCAGCACAAACGCCACCACCCAGCTGGCCAGCGACAGGATCTCGAACACCAGGCCGCGCCAGGCGCCCACCAGCATGGAGAGCACCAGCACGCCTGCAAAAACCCAGTCGAGCATGGCCATATGGCGGGGCCGCCTACAAGGTCAGGATGGCGGGTGACAGGTCCAGCTTCCTGATCTTGTCCGCAATGCGGCTGGCCTCGGCCTTGTCAGTGAACGGTCCGACGCGAACGCGAATGCGGCTGCCATCCTTGGTCTCGACAACCTGGGTGTAGGTCTTGACGCCGAGGGCCTCGACCTTGCGCCGGACCTCGCGAACCTTGTCGGCCTCGGTGAATGCCCCGACCTGCACGATGAACCGCCCGTCAGCGGCCGCGGACTTGGCCGCCGGATCCTTGCCCTCGAGCAGCGCGCGCGCCTTGTCCGCTTCGGCCGGCTTGTCGCCGTCGGCCGGCTTGGGCGGCTGGGGAGGCGTTGACGCGGCAAGCGGTTTGTCGGTGGCCGGCGCCTCGGCGGCAGGCGGCGTCGCGGCCTTGGCCGGCGCCTCGGCGACCGTGGGCGCCGCATTCGGCGCAGACGAGGCGGCTGCCAGTGCCGGGTTGGCCGGGGGTGTTACCAAGGCCGGCTGCCGGCCCTTGTCGGGAATGACAATCGGCAGGTCGACCGGGATTGGTCGTGGCTGGTTGTCGAAGAACAGCGGGAATCCGATCACTCCCGCCACCACCAGCACCGATGCACCAATCAGCCGGTGCATGGCCCGCCGGCGCATGGCTTGCACCGTCTGGGCTGGCGCAGGCTGCGCAGGCGCTTCGTCGCGACCCTTCTTTCGAATCTGGAAAAGTGCCATGGAGAGGGGCTCAGGGGTTCAGGTGTCTGGCATCAAGACGCGGCACGCCGCCCTTCAGCACCCCACCCACGGTGTAGAACGATCCGAAGACGACGATTCTATCAGCCGGGTTTGCGGCAGCCACGGCGGCGCGCAAGGCCTGAACGGGGTCGGCAAAGGCCTGGGCCTGGGTGTCGGTGCGGGTGTTCAGACCGCGCCATTGGGCCTCCAGGGCGATGCCGGTCTGGGCGCGCGCGGTCGGCAGATCGGTAAAGTACCAGCGGTCGATGATCGGGTTGATGCGCTCCAGCATGAGCGCCAGGTCTTTGTCGGCCATGGCACCAAACACGGCATGGGTGGTCGGGAAGAATCCCATCGCGTCGAGATTGGCCGCCAGGGCGGCTACCGAGTGCGGGTTGTGGGCGACATCCAGCACCAGCGCCGGCTCGCCGGGAACGATCTGGAAGCGGCCCGGCAGCTCAACGGTCGACAGGCCACTGCGCACCGCCTGAGCGGTCACCGGAAGGGTTTCATGCAAGGCAGCCAGCGCGGCCAGCGCCCCACTGGCATTGAGCAGCTGGTTGGCGCCGCGCAACGCCGGATAGGCCAAGCCCGCATACCGGCGATCGCGACCGCGCCAGGCCCACTGCTGCTTGTCGCCCGAGAAGTTGAAATCCACCCCGAAGCGCCACAGATCGGCGTCGACCTCGCGCGCGCGGTCCAGAACACTTTGGGGCGGCAGTGGGTCGCTCACCACCACCGGGCGCCCGGTACGCATGATGCCGGCCTTTTCGAACCCGATGGTCTCCCGGTTGGGGCCGAGAAACTCCATGTGGTCCAGATCAATGCTCGTGATCACCGCGCAATCGGGGTCAATGATGTTGACGGCGTCCAACCGGCCGCCCAGGCCGACTTCCAGCACCGCTACATCGAGTTCGGCCCGGACCATGACACTCAGGATGGCCAAGGTGGAGAACTCGAAGTAGGTCATTGACACCGGCTCCTTGCCCGCGCACCGTGCGTGCTCCACGCGCGCGAAACCTTCCACCAGGGTATCCAGGTCGACCGGTGTGCCGGACAACCGCAGCCGCTCCTGGAAATGCACCAGATGCGGCGAGGTGTAGACCCCGGTGCGGTAGCCGGCGTGGCCCAGGATGGCTTCCAGCATGGCGCAGGTCGAGCCCTTGCCATTGGTGCCGGCCACGGTGATCACCGGGCACTGGAAGCGCAGGCCCAGCCGCTCGGCCACGTTGCGCACGCGGTCCAGGCCCATGTCGATGTTCTTGGGGTGAAGGCGCTCGCAATGGTCGAGCCAGTCGGTCAGGGTTTTCATGCGGCGCTATTGTCGCGCCGCTCGTGGGGCATCATCGCAGCCATGGACAAAACTGTGACAACTCTCTACGGGATTCGTAATTGCGACACCGTCAAGCGTGCCCGGCAATGGCTGGACGAGCACGGGCATGCCTATTCCTTCCACGATTTCAAGCTGCAGGGTGTGCCCGTGTCCGCACTGGACGGCTGGCTGTCCGCTGTGGGCTGGGAAACCCTGCTCAATCGTCAGGGCACCACCTGGCGCAAGCTGGACGACGCGACCAAAGCCGCTGTCACCGGCTCCGCCTCGGCACGTGCCGTGATGCTGGCCGCGCCCAGCGTCATCAAGCGGCCGGTCGTCGACTGGGCAGACGGGGCAACCCGTGGCACCACCGTCGGCTTCCAGCCAGAGGCCTGGGCGACCCGGCTTTCCTGAGCCGCCAGCCTGCGCTGGTACCCTAGAATTCCGCTTTCAATCCGCCCCAGGGCGCATGCAGCCGCTGCTGCGCGCCCTGCCATCCGTACCCCCGCCGGGTGCCAGGCCACCCAACCAGGAAAGCGCGACATTCCATGACCACCGAGAAGATAGACGGCGTATCCGTCACCACCCAAGCGAGCGTCTACTTCGATGGCAAGTGCGTCAGCCACGGTATCACCTACCCCGACGGGACCCGCAAGTCGGTCGGCGTCGTGTTGCCGGCCACCCTCACTTTCGGTACTGGCGCACCGGAAATCATGGAATGCGTGGGCGGTTTTTGCGAATACCGCTTGGCTGGCACCGACACCTGGCTCCGCTCCTCGGCCGGCGAGCAATTCAGCATCGGCGCCAACAGCAGCTTCGACATCCGGGTGACCGAGCCCTACCACTACATCTGCCATTACGGCTGAAGCAGGATCCCGCACCATGGCCACCATCCTCCAACACCTCCCCGTCGGCCAGAAGGTCGGCATCGCGTTCTCCGGCGGCCTGGACACCAGCGCCGCATTGCACTGGATGCGCAACAAGGGCGCCGTGCCGTATGCCTACACCGCCAATCTCGGCCAGCCCGACGAGCCCGACTACGACGAGATCCCGCGCAAGGCCCTGCAATACGGTGCCGAAGCAGCGCGTCTGGTCGACTGCCGCATCCAGCTGGCCAACGAAGGCATCGCGGCGTTGCAGAGTGGCGCCTTCCACATCTCCACCGCAGGCGTCACCTATTTCAACACCACGCCGCTGGGCCGCGCCGTCACCGGCACCATGTTGGTGGCCGCCATGAAGGAAGACGACGTCAACATCTGGGGTGACGGCAGCACCTTCAAGGGCAACGACATCGAGCGTTTCTACCGGTACGGCCTGCTGACCAACCCCGGGCTGAAGATCTACAAGCCCTGGCTGGACCAGCTTTTCATCGACGAGCTGGGTGGCCGTGCGGAAATGTCTGCCTTCATGACCCAAGCCGGTTTTGGCTACAAGATGTCGGCCGAAAAGGCCTACTCGACCGACTCCAACATGCTGGGCGCGACCCACGAGGCCAAGGACCTGGAGCACCTGACCAGCAGCATGAAAATCGTGCAGCCGATCATGGGCTGCGCCTTTTGGCGTGACGAGGTCGAGGTCCGGCGCGAGGAAGTCACGGTGCGCTTCGAGGAGGGCCAGCCGGTGGCTCTCAACGGCGTGGGCTTCAGCAGCCTGGTCGACCTGATCCTCGAGGCCAACCGTATCGGTGGCCGCCATGGCCTGGGCATGAGCGACCAGATCGAAAACCGCATCATCGAGGCCAAGAGCCGCGGTATTTACGAGGCGCCGGGCCTGGCGCTGCTGTTCATTGCCTACGAGCGCCTGGTCACCGGCATTCACAACGAGGACACGATCGAGCAGTACCGCGACCACGGCCGCAAGCTCGGTCGCCTGCTCTACCAGGGCCGCTGGTTCGATCCGCAGGCCATCATGCTGCGCGAATCAGCGCAGCGCTGGGTTGCGCGCGCGATCACTGGCGAGGTGACCCTGGAGCTGCGCCGCGGCAACGACTATGCGATTCTGAACACCGAGTCGCCCAACCTCACCTACCACCCCGAGCGGCTGACCATGGAGAAAGGCGAGTCCATGTTCTCGCCGCAGGACCGCATCGGCCAACTCACCATGCGTAACCTGGACATCGTGGACACCCGCGAAAAGCTGGCCATTTACGCACGCACCGGGCTGCTGTCGCTTGGCGGTGGCTCTGACCTCCTGAGCCTGACAGGCAGCCAGAAACCGAATTGACCCCGCAGCCGCGTTGCAGGCCCTGGTGAGCGCTTCGACGCCTTTCGTATCGAACCCGCCAGCCGTCAGCCCACCACCACCGGCTCTGGTTCCAGCATGATGCCGAAGCGCTCGTAGACGCTGGTCTGGATCGCGCGCGCCAGCGTCATCACCTCGCCGCCGGTCGCCTGCCCGCGGTTCACCAATACCAGGGCCTGGCGCTCGTAGACGGCGGCCTGCCCCACCGCCTTGCCCTTCCAGCCACAGGCATCGATCAGCCAGCCCGCCGCCAGCTTCACGCTGCCGTCGTCCAGGTGGTAATGCACGATGCGCGGCTCGCGCTGGATGATGTCGGCACACTGCTCCGGCGAAACCGCCGGGTTCTTGAAGAAGCTGCCGGCATTGCCCAGCACGGCAGGGTCGGGCAGCTTGCTGCGACGGATCGCGCACACCCAGTCGAAGATCTGGGCCGCGTTCGGGCTGCTGGCGCCCTGCTCGGCCATCTTGCGGTCCAGGTCGGCGTAACCCAGCACCGGCTTCCAGGGCAGCGGCAGGAAGAAGCGAACGCGCGTGATCATCACGCGGTCCTTCAGTCCGAAGCCGCCGGACGGCGCGTGCTTGAACACCGAATCACGGTAACCAAAGCCGCAACGGGCCGCATCCAGGGTGAACATCTGGCCGGTTTCGAGGTCGACCGCGTCCAGGGAGTCGAATCGGTCTTGCAGCTCCAGGCCATAAGCGCCGATGTTCTGCACGGGCGTGGCCCCTACGGTGCCGGGAATCAACGCCAGGTTTTCCAGGCCGCCATATCCCTGCGCAATCGTCCAGGCCACGAAATCATGCCAGTTCTCGCCGGCGCCGGCCTCGATCACGGTGCCACGGGTTGTTTGCTGCACCACGCGCCGGCCCATGATCTCGACCTTGAGCACCAGTGCGCGCACGTCGCCGGTCAGCACAATGTTGCTTCCGCCGCCCAGTATGAATTTCGGTTCGCCCTGCCAGTTCGGGTCGGCCAGCAACCCCAGAAGATCCGTGACCTCCTTCACGCGGACCAGCGAAAACGCCTTGGCCACGATGTGAAAGGTGTTGTAGGGCTGGAGCGGGACATTTTTCTCGACTAACATGACAAGATTGTCGCATCGGCCCGTGGTGCCGTTATCGCGTTCGACTGGTAACAACATGCCTTCATTTGACACAGTTTGCGAGGCGAACCTGGTGGAAGTCAGGAACGCGGTGGACAACACCACCAAAGAGATCGGCACGCGCTTCGACTTCAAGGGCACGGCGGCATCGATCGAACTCAAGGACAAGGAAATCACGCTGATCGGCGATGCCGATTTCCAGCTCGGCCAGATCGAGGACATCCTGCACAACAAGCTCACCAAGCGCAGTGTCGACGTGCGGTTTCTCGACCGCGGTGACTTGCAGAAAATGGGTGGTGACAAGGTCAAGCGGGTGATCAAGGTGCGCAACGGTATCGAGACCGAGGTGTCCAAGAAGATCCAGCGCCTCATCAAGGACAGCAAGCTCAAGGTGCAAAGTGCCATTCAGGGCGACGCCGTGCGTGTCACGGGCGCCAAGCGCGACGACTTGCAGGCGGCCATGGCGCTGATCCGCAAGGACATCGCTGACCTGCCGCTGAGCTTCAACAACTTCCGGGACTAGACCATGGCAGGCCTCCAGCGCGTGCGTTTATTCCCGGCCCTGCTGGCTGCCTGTGGCTGCGCTGGCGCCCTGCTGGCAGCGCCGGCCGCCCAGGCCCAGGCCTCAGGGCCAGCGCCGGCCGGGCCCGCGGTGGTCCTATCTGGCATCCTGGGCCCCAAGGCTTTGCTGGTGATCGATGGCGGCGCGCCCAAAGCCGTCGGGCCCGGCGAAAGCCACCGCGGGGTGAAGGTGATCGTCGCCCAGGGTGACAGCGCCACCCTGGAGATCGCCGGGCAACGCCAGACGCTGCGCGTCGGCGGGGCGCCGGTCAGTGTCGGCCAGCCGATAGCGGCGCCCAGCGGGGCCCGGATCGTCCTGTCCGCCGACTCCGGCGGCCATTTCGTGAGCCAGGGCCTGATCAACTCCAAGCCCGTGCAGTTTCTGGTCGACACCGGGGCTACTGCCATCGGCATCAGCGTGGCCGACGCCGAGCGCATTGGCCTCGATTACAAAAAGGGCGAACCGGTCAACGTGGGCACCGCCAACGGTGTCGCGCGCGGCTGGCGCATCCGTCTGTCCACCGTGCGGCTCAACGATGTCGAGGTGCGCGAGATCGAGGCCGTGGTCACCCCCACTACCATGCCATTTGTGCTGTTGGGCAACAGCTACCTGTCACGTTTCCAGATGACGCGCAACAACGAGCAGATGGTCCTGGAAAAGCGCTATTGACGTGAACGTCCAGAACGAAAGTGAATACGAAGACCTGCTGAGTCTGTGGTCCGATCTGGAGGCCGGGCTGGCGGTCGTACTTGGCAGCCCGGACAGCGTGCAGGAATTCGAGCTCCGGGTTGCGCAATACGACCGCTGGATGCAAGACCTCCTGCAGCGCGATACCGATGTCGGCCTGTACCTGCTGTTCCAGTTGGCGACCAACTCGCCGGTGGGCTACAGCGCATCCCACGCGCTGGTCTGTGCGGTGTTGTGTGACCTGATCGCCGCCGAACTGAACCTGGCCCGCAACGAGCGCGACAGCCTGGTGCGTGCTGCGCTCACCATGAACATCGGCATGACCGCGCTGCAAGACGAGCTGGCGACCCAGATCGAGCGGCCGAACCAGCAACAGCAAGATGCCATCCGGGCGCACCCGGTCAAGGGCGGCATGATGCTGGCCAACATCGGCATCGTCGACGACTTGTGGCTTGACATCGTGACCAGCCACCATGACGACTTGGCCGACAAGGGCGAACTTTGGCAGGTGTCGCCGGCCCGTCGGCTGGCGCGCATTGTGCGGGTGGTGGACCGCTATGGCGCCATGATCAGCCCGCGGCGCTCCCGGGTCGGCCGCAGCGCGAGTGAGTCCGTTCGCTCGATCATCGGCGAAGCCGGCGACCCGTCCGACCTGATCGGCCACTCGCTGGTGCGCACCGTGGGGCTGTGCCCGCCCGGTACCTATGTGCGCCTGGACAGCGGCGAGATCGCGGTTGTGATGCGCCGCAGCAGCAAGCCCAACTACCCGCACGTGGCGATCGTGCTCAACGAATTCGGCGATCCGCTGCCGCAGCCGCGGCTGCACCGCACCGCGCAGGGCAGCCAGCAGATCCGCAGCGCGCTGGCCGCTTCGTCCGTGCGGGTGCGCCTGAACCACCACCTGGTGCTGCAGCTCGGCAACTACGCTGCCCAGCAGGCCTGACGCAGCGTCAGGCCCTCCTGGCGCCCAGGCGGGATTCCGTGCCCTTGACCAGCCGGCTGATGTTTTGCGCATGGCGCCAGACCAGCAGCAGGGAAATCACGACCAACGCCAGCAGGATGCTCTTGTCCTGGTACCAGGCCACGCCATCGCCAAAAATGTAATAGACCGGGGCAAACACCGCTGCCACCAGGGAAGCCAATGAAGAGTAGCGGAAAAACCAGGCGATGATGAGCCAAGTAAGCGCGGTCGCCAGACCCAGCCCCCAATGGATGCCGAACAGCACGCCCAGCGCCGTCGCCACGCCCTTGCCTCCCTGAAAACGGAAAAACACCGGGAACAGGTGGCCGGCAAACGCCGCCAAGCCAGCCATCGCCAGGGTGCCCTCCTCCAGGCCCAGTGGCTTGCCGTACCAGACAACAAGCGCCACCGGCAGCCAGCCCTTGGCGGCATCGAGCAGCAAGGTGACCACCGCTGCCGGCTTGCTGCCCGAGCGCAGCACGTTGGTGGCGCCCGGATTCTTGCTGCCATAGGTACGGGGATCGTTCAGGCCCATCAACCGGCTGACGATCACGGCAAACGAGAGTGAGCCGACCAGGTAGGCGGCCAGGGCGGCCAGCAGGGGGAAAAAGGGTTTCAGGGTATCCATGAAGTGTCTCCGGCGCCGTCTTGCTGACGTGCTGCCCGCGCACTATTCTGCCAGTGCGCACTGCACCGGGCGGGCTGCGAGCAATCGCATGCAGGTGGCGGGGTCGATTTCGACCAGGTAACCGCGCCGCCCGCCGTTGATCAACATGCGCGGCAGGTCCAGGATGGTCTGCTCATGGTAGACGGGCATCGGCTTGCGCGTGGCAAATGGCGAGGTGCCGCCAACCAGATAGCCGCTGTGGCGGTTGGCAGTCTCCGCCGCGCAAGGCGCCACCGACTTCACGCCGATCTGGCGAGCCAGATTGCGCGTGCTCACCGAGCGGTTGCCGTGCATCAGCACCAGCAGCGGCCGGGCGCGTTCGTCCTGCATCACGAGCGTCTTGACAACGCAGAACGGGTCGATGCCCAGCACCTGCGCGCTGTGTTGGGCGCCACCGTGCGGGACGTATTCATAGGTATGCCCGACAAACGCAACCTTGTGCTCGCGCAGGAAGCGGATCGCCGGCGTTTGTATCATCGCTCGAATGTACCAAGTCAAAAGACCCGCACTCAGCCAGTTCGTGCCGATCCGAAAGCACCGTTACCACGTCTGGACATGGGGGCCCCAATCGGCTGACACACCGCCGCTGGTACTTGTGCATGGCTGGATGGACGTCGGCGCGTCCTACCAGTTCGTCGTCGACGCGCTGTCCGACGCGTTTGCCCAGGGGCGCCAGATCATCGCACCCGACTGGCGCGGCTTCGGGCTGACCACCGGCCCCGCGACCGACAACTACTGGTTTGCCGACTACTTCTCCGACCTGGACCTGCTGATCGACCATTTCGCCGGTGACCAGCCGATCGATCTGGTCGGCCACAGCATGGGTGGAAACGTGGTCATGCACTACGGTGGCATCCGCCCCCAGCGCATCCGGCGCCTGGTCAACATCGAAGGCTTCGGCGGCCCGGGCGCCGACCCGGAGCAGGCACCCGCCCGCTACGCCCGCTGGATGGACGAGATCAGGGCCTTCGAACGCGGCGAGATGGATCTGCGGCCCTACGACAGCGCCGCCGCTGTGGCGCGGCGGCTGGCCAAGACGAATCCCCGGCTGGCGCGCGACGCAGCAGGCCAGGACAAGGCGGCCTGGCTGGCCACGCACTGGGCCCGAGAGAACGCCCATGGCCAATGGGAGGTCCTCGGAGACCCGGCGCACAAGATCATCTACGCCAACCTGCCCCGGGTCGAGGAGATGCTCGCGCTCTACCGCAGGCTGGCCATGCCCGTGCTGGCGGTCGAGGCCTCGGATGACCCGATCGCGAGCTGGTGGAAAGGCAAGTTCACCAAGGCCCAGTACCACGAGCGGCTCCAATCCGTGCCCGACTGCCGCATTGCCATCGTGCAGGACGCCGGCCACATGCTGCACCACGACCAGCCGCTGGCCCTGGCCCGCCTGCTGGAAGAGTTTCTCGGCTGATTGCGCCGCCCGTGTCGGGCGGGCATGAGAAAATGCGCCGCCCGGGCTTCTCGCCCGCCAGAACAACCCACCGCAGGACTCTTCCCATGGACGCAGAACACATCAACCAGATCGGCACCCAACTCACCTCGCTGAGCGTGCGCGCGGAGGATTTACGGAGGTATCTTTGACTACGATGCCAAAGCCGAACGCCTGCGGACCGTCAACGCCTCGCTCGAAGACCCGACCGTCTGGAATGACCCCAAGCGGGCCCAGGAGCTGGGCCGTGAGAAGAAGGCCCTGGACAGTGTCGTCGTCAGCCTGGACTACCTGAGCGCCGAGCTGGCCGACAACTCCGAGCTCTATGCCATGAGCAAGGACGAAGGCGACACCGACAGCCTGCTGCATATCGAGGGAGAGACCGCCAAGCTGTCGACAGAGATCGAGCAGCTGGAATTCCGGCGGATGTTCAACAACCCGGCGGACCCGATGAACTGCTTCCTGGACATCCAGGCGGGCGCCGGCGGCACCGAGGCCTGCGACTGGGCCAGCATGCTGCTGCGCCAATACCTGAAATATGCCGAACGCAAGGGTTTCAAGACCTCGATCGAGGACGAATCGCCCGGCGACACGGCCGGCATCAAAGGTGCCACCATCAAGATCGAGGGCGAATATGCCTTTGGCCTGCTGCGCACCGAGACCGGCGTACACCGCCTGGTGCGCAAGAGCCCGTTCGACTCCTCCGGTGGCCGCCACACGAGTTTTGCCAGCGTGTTTGTCTACCCCGAGATCGACGACTCGATCGAGATCGACATCAACCCGTCCGATGTACGGGTCGACACCTTCCGCGCCAGCGGCGCCGGTGGCCAGCACATCAACAAGACCGACTCGGCGGTGCGCCTGACCCACCTGCCTACCGGCATCGTGGTGCAGTGCCAGGACGGCCGCAGCCAGCACAGCAACCGCGACGTTGCCTGGAAGCGCCTGCGCAGCCGCCTGTACGACCACGAGATGCGCAAGCGCCAGGAAGAGCAGCAAAAGCTCGAAGACAGCAAGACCGATGTCGGCTGGGGGCACCAGATCCGCAGCTACGTGCTGGACAACAGCCGCATCAAGGACCTGCGCACCAATATCGAGGTGTCGGCAACCCAGAAGGTGCTCGACGGCGACCTCGACGTCTTCATCGAAGCCTCACTCAAGCAAGGGGTCTGAGCCATGCCGATCCAGGGAATCATCTTCGACATGGACGGCACCATGATCGACTCCATGCCCTACCACGCGCGCAGCTGGGTGGAATTTGCTGCGCGCCACCAGATCACGATGGAGATCGACGAACTCTTGCGCCGCACCACCGGGCGCACTGGCGCCGAGTGCATGGCGGTCCTTTTCGGCCGCCCGATGGACACCCAGGAATCCTGGGAGCTGGTGCACCAGAAGGAAGAGATCTACCGCGAACTGTTCGCGCCGGTGTTTTCCGAGGTGGCCGGCTTCAAGGCCTTCAGCGCCGACGCGATCGCGCGCGGACTGCGCGTGGGCGTGGGCACCGCGGGTGACAAGCACAACATCGCCTTCGCGTTCTCGCACCTGGGCATGGAACCGATGCCGCATGCGGTAGTGGGAGGCGACGAAGGCCTGGCTGGCAAGCCCGAGCCGGCGATCTTCCTGGAAGCCGCACGTCGCATCGGCGTCGCGCCCGAAACCTGCATCGTCTTCGAAGACGCTCCCTTCGGCATCGAGGCGGCCCGCCGCGCTGGCATGCGTGCCGTGGCCATCTGCACCAGCCACAGCGCCGAGCAGCTGGCCGGCCCGCATGTGGTGGCCAGTGTCCGCGATTACCACGAACTGATCCAATCCAACTTTCTAGGGAATCTCCATGCCATTCATGCTTGACGGACAGGGCCAGGCGGTCAGCGTCCAGCGCCTGGACTACCAGCCGCCTGCGTTCTGGATCGACACCGTCGACCTGACCTTTGACCTGGACCCGGCCAAGACCCGGGTGCTCAACAAGATGCGCGTGCGCCGCAATCCAGACGTACCCGCCCAGGCCCTGCGTCTGGATGGCGAAGAGCTGAACCTGGCCCGGGTGCTGGTGAACGGCAACGGCACCTCGTTCAAGCTCGACGACGGCAAGCTCGTGCTGGAGAACCTGCCCTCGGCCGAAGATGGTGCCTTCGACCTCGAGATCTTCACCACCTGCGCGCCAGCGAAGAACACCAAGCTGATGGGCCTGTATGTCAGCAACAACTCGTTTTTCACGCAATGCGAGGCCGAGGGGTTCCGCCGCATCACCTATTTTCTGGACCGCCCCGACGTGATGGCCAGCTACAGTGTGCTGCTGCGGGCTGACAAAGCGCTCTACCCGGTGCTGCTGTCCAACGGCAACCGAGTCGAACAGGGCGACCTGCAGGGCGCAGGCAACCAGGGCCGGCACTTCGCGCGCTGGGTCGACCCGCACCGCAAGCCGTGTTACCTGTTTGCGCTGGTCGCAGGCCAGCTGGTCTGCCGCCAGCAACGCATCACCTCGCGCGCCGGGCACGACCACCTGCTCGAAATCTATGTACGCCGCGGCGACATGGACAAGACCGAGCATGCGATGAACTCGCTGATGGCCTCGATCGCCTGGGACGAAGCGCGCTTCGGCCTGTCGCTCGACCTCGAGCGCTTCATGGTGGTGGCCACCAGCGACTTCAACATGGGCGCGATGGAGAACAAGGGCCTCAACATCTTCAATACCAAGTACGTGCTGGCCAGCCAGGCTACTGCCACCGACGCGGATTTCGCCAACATCGAGTCAGTGGTCGGGCACGAGTACTTCCACAACTGGACCGGCAACCGCGTCACCTGCCGCGACTGGTTCCAGCTCAGCCTGAAGGAAGGGCTGACTGTCTTCCGCGACCAGGAATTTTCGCAGGACCTGTGCGCCGAGCCGTCGGCCCGCGCGGTAAAGCGCATCGAAGACGTGCGCGTGCTGCGCACCGCGCAGTTTCCCGAAGATGCCGGCCCGATGGCGCACCCGGTGCGGCCAGACAGCTACGTGGAGATCAACAATTTCTACACCGTCACCATCTACGAAAAAGGCGCCGAGGTGGTGCGCATGATGCAGACGCTGGTGGGCCGCGACGGCTTTGCACGCGGCATGAAACTGTATTTCGAGCGCCACGACGGCCAGGCAGTCACCTGCGACGATTTCGCCCAGGCCCAGGCCGACGCCAACCCGGGCTCCGACCTGGTGCAACTGCTACCCCAGTTCAAGCACTGGTACAGCCAGGCCGGCACCCCGCAACTGAAGGCCAGCGGCCACTACGACGCTGCAGCCCGCATTTACACGCTGACGCTGGACCAGAGCTGCGCGCCGACGCCAGGCCAGGCAGACAAGGAGCCCTTTGTCATTCCACTCAACCTGGGTCTGGTGGACCCGGATGGCCGCGACCTGCCGCTGCAACTGGCCGACGAATCCCTGCCGGGCGCCCCCTCTCGCACGTTTGTGATCAGCCAGGCGAGTGAGACCCTGACCTTCACCCACGTGGAGACCGAGCCCGTTCCCTCGCTGCTGCGCGGCTTCAGCGCGCCAGTGGTGCTGCACTTCGACTACACCGATGCGCAACTGCTGCACCTGCTGGCCCACGACTCCGACCCTTTCAACCGCTGCGAGGCGGCGCAGCGGCTGGCCATGCGTGCAGCGCTTGCTGCGCTGGCCTGCGGCAGCAGCAGCAGCCAGGTACTGGGCACGCCGTTCCTGGACGCCATGCGAGGCGTGCTGCGCCACCCCGGGCTGGATGCGGCTTTCAAGGAACTGGTGCTCACCCTGCCGTCGCAAACCTACATTGCAGAGCAGTTGACCGTGGTGGATCCGCAGCAGGTGCGCGCCGTGCGCGAATCGATGCGCCTGCAGCTGTCCAGTGCGTTGCGCGACGACTGGCAGTGGGCCTGGGAGGCGCACAAGGACACCGGCGCCTATCAGCCAGACCCGGTGTCGACCGGGAGGCGCGCGCTCAGTGGCATGGCGCTGTCGATGCTCTGCCTGGACGCGGTGCAGAGCGTAAGCGACGTCTGGCCAGGCAGGGCCTACCAGCGCTTCAAGAGTGCTGGCAACATGACCGACCGCTTCAACGCGCTGGCATCCCTGGTCGCTTGCGGTCATCCATTGGCCGAAGAGGCACTGGCCCGCTTCCATGCCATGTTCAAGGACGATGCCCTGGTGATCGACAAGTGGTTCGCGCTGCAGGCGAGCGCACCGGACCGTGGCGGCCACATCCTGCCGCTGGTGCGCCAGCTGCTGGCCCACCCCGACTTCAACATCCGCAACCCGAATCGCGCGCGCAGCGTGGTCTTCAGCTACTGCAGCGGCAACCCGGGTGCCTTCCACCGCGCGGATGCCGCAGGCTACGTGTTCTGGAGCGAGCGCGTCCTGGAGTTGGACGCCATCAACCCGCAGGTGGCTGCACGGCTGGCGCGTGCCCTCGACCGATGGAGCCGGCTGGCCGAGCCCTACCGCAGCGCAGCCCGCGAGGCCATCGCACGGGTGGCAGCGCGGGCCGACCTGAGCAACGACGTGCGCGAGGTGGTGACGCGCGCGCTGTCCGACTAGGAGACCCGACCATGGCAGCCCCGATTTCCCTTACGCGTTACCTAGTCGAGCAGCAACGCATCCAGTCCCTCATCCCCGCCGACCTGCGCCTGTTGCTGGAGGTGGTGGCACGCGCCTGCAAAAGCATCAGCCGTGCTGTCAACAAGGGCGAGCTTGGCGACGTGCTTGGCACTGCGCATAGCGAGAACGTGCAGGGCGAGATCCAGAAAAAGCTCGACATCATCGCCAACGAGGTGCTGATCGAGGCCAACGAATGGGGCGGCCACCTGGCCGCGATGGCCAGCGAAGAGATGGAGGGCATCTACGTGGTGCCCAACCGCTACCCGCAGGGCGAATATCTGCTGCTGTTCGACCCGCTCGACGGCTCCAGCAACGTGGATGTGAACGTGAGCATCGGCACCATCTTCAGCGTGCTGAGGAAGCCCGATGGATCGGCTGGCGTGTCTGAGAACGACTTTCTGCAGCCAGGCAGCAAGCAAGTGGCGGCCGGTTACTGTGTGTACGGCCCGCAGACCACCCTGGTGCTGACCGTCGGCGACGGCGTGTCGATGTTCACGCTCGACCGCGAGCAAGGCTCCTTCGTGCTCACCCATGACGACGTCAAGATTCCCGCCGACACCAGGGAATTCGCGATCAACATGAGCAACATGCGCCACTGGGACGCCCCCGTGAAGCGCTATGTCGACGAATGCCTGGACGGCACCACCGGCGTACGCGGCAAGGACTTCAACATGCGCTGGGTCGCCAGCATGGTGGCCGACGTGCACCGCATCCTGACCCGCGGCGGTGTGTTCCTCTACCCCTGGGATCGGCGCGAACCGGGCAAACCCGGCAAGCTGCGCCTGATGTACGAGGCCAACCCCATGAGTTGGCTGGTCGAGCAGGCCGGCGGCGCCGCCACCGACGGCCGCCAGCGCATCCTGGACATCACCCCCACCCAACTGCACCAGCGCGTCAGCGTGATCCTGGGCAGCAGGAACGAGGTCGAGCGGGTGACCGGCTACCACGCGGGGCTATAATCGCGCCCGGGTTTGCCGGTGTAGCTCAGTCGGTAGAGCAGCTCATTCGTAATGAGAAGGTCGGGTGTTCGATTCATCTCTCCGGCACCAATACCAGTAAGGGTTTGCCGCTATGAAAGTAGCGGCAAGCCTTTTTACTTTTGGTGCGATGTAACGGCGGATGTAAGACGGTTTCCCCAATACAGCACCTGAAACCCGGCTCAGGCGCACCGGCCAGCACCTGCAGGTGAACCGGCCGGGCAGCGTTACGCAGTAACGGCCTGGCAAAGCTCACAATCACGCACCAGGGCGTGCGGCAAAGCCTAACTTTTCCTGGCTCAATCCGGCGGCGTGCCGTTGTCGCCGCTGGGTGCAGCTTTGCTCTCGCAACGTCTGGAAATTGATCCGATGCGCAGGCCAGAAGGATTCTGACGTCACCGTGGCCGACGGACCACATTCAACCAAAGTCGCGATCATGGCCTTTGTGAACTTCTCCATCGACGCGAAGCCGCTTGAGTAGACTGCAAGGAGCGGCATGTCTTAGGACATCATGTTCCTGGTGGGTCTTTATCGGCAGTTGGAGCCGGACGCACGGCGGGCGTTGCTGGTCGAGTCGGCGTATCAACTTGCCCAGCAACTGGCCTCTGCCACGAAGGGGCAGCATGGACAGATCATGTCGGTCGAGAAATGGTTGCCCATATTCAACCGCTTCGGAAATCAGGTTTGGAATCGTTCAGGGAAGTTGTTGGAATAAAGTCTTTTCGTCCGCCAACATTGAGAATGACTTCTGGTTGAGCAGCGACTGATGACGGCCGGTGCGCGATCGGCGACGATGACCACGTTCCGGTCAACAATCCAGTATGCAAGCGCGGAAACAGGCTGCCTGACTTTGGCGCGCAGACACTGGGCCACGGCGGTTGCAGTAGCAACTTCGCCGCGCTAACTCGAAAGGCAATCCCGGGCGCAGACGTCAATGTTTAGTTTGTCTCACCCGGCCCGGGAAGAAGGCGTTTGTGCGTGCGATGTATTCGCGGTAGCCCGGACGCCGCTCGGTGATGTCTTGCTCCATCAGCGCCACGCCAGAGACTTTGAGCAGCAGGACCGTCATCAGCACGGGCGAGGCAATCGCCCACCATGCTTGCGTCGACACGGCGATCAGATAGATACCCCACCATACGCAGAATTCACCGAAGTAGTTGGGGTGGCGAGAGATCCGCCACAGGCCGCGGTCCATGACCTTCCCTGGATTGGCGGGATCGGCTTTGAAGCGGGCCAGTTGCCAGTCGGCCACCGCCTCGAACACGGCGCCGAAACAAAACACGCACACGCCCAGGGTGTCGATCCAGTTCCACGGTTTCGGGTTGATGAAGGCTGCAAGCGCGGACAAGGAAACGACCCAAGCAAGCGTGGCCTGCAAGCCAAATACCAGCACCAGGCTCTTCCAGCGAAAGTGCGGCTCGTTGCGAGCGCGCATGGCCTTGTAACGGCGGTCTTCAGGCTCGCCCCAGCTCCGCCAGGTGATGTGGGCAGCCAGGCGCAGCGCCCAGACGGCAATCAACGAAGCCACCACGACGGAGCGCGG
>Ga0209181_10004056_pt1 | contig 22119 bp, 15 predicted proteins | sample MAT05_FD_187208 | JGI IMG/M metagenome (GOLD analysis project Ga0209181, IMG submission 187208) | Freshwater microbial communities from Lake Fryxell liftoff mats and glacier meltwater in Antarctica - MAT-05 (SPAdes) (version 2) | ecosystem: Environmental > Aquatic > Freshwater > Ice > Liftoff...
CGCCGAGTGAGCGCCGCGCACGACGCATCCGCGGCGCTGTCGTCGTGTGGTGTCTGCTCGTCGCCGCGCTGTCGATCGTGCTCTACCGGCCGCACGGGCTGTCTGCGCGGGCCTCGGCCGAGCTCGCGCGCAGCGACTATTTTGGCGCACATCGCGCGATCGACGCCGACGCGCAGACCGCGTGGCTGCTCCCCGATCGCACCGCGGGAACGCTGTGGATCGACATCGTGCCGCCGCGTGACATCCGCGCCGTTCGGATGACGCAGCCCGCGCCTTCGTACCCTGCGCGAACCACCACGCGCGTGCGCGTGCGACTGTATCGCGGCGGCCGCGCGATCGCGCAAGAGCGCGTCTCGTTCGTGCCAGTCTCAGCACCCGGACATCGGGTGGCGCGGCACGGCGCAGAGGTTGTCGAGCGCGAGCGCGAGGTCGCGATTCGCGGGCGCGCCGTGACGCGCGTCGAGATCGTCGTGCAGGAGTGGCGAGGGCTCGGCGCTGGCCTCGCCGAGGTCGTGCTGCGATGACGCGCGGGAGGCTCGCGTGGGGCGCGCTGCTCGTCGTCGCCGGCCTCGGGGCGGGCGCATATTTCGTCGCGGGTCTGCCCGGCCTGAAGTCGCAGGACGGCTGGTTCTACCGGCCGGAGTCGCACGGCTCGCTCGGCGTCGCGTTCGCGCTGCTCGTCGCCGCGCTCGCGCCCTTCGTGGTCACGCGGGCACTTCGCGCGGCTGACGCAGGCGGACACAAACGTGCGCTCGGCGCGCTGGTGCTCGTCGGCACGCTCGCGCAGATCGGGATGGTCTGCCTCGCGCCGGGCGGCATGTCGTCTGCGTGGCGGCGCCTGCATGAAGGGCACGGCGAATATCTGCGCATCGCGCGCGCGCGCAGCGGCCTCGCCTTCGAGACGCTGCGCGACTACGAGGCGCTCGCGGAGCGCGGCACGCTCGGCTCGTTCGCGCGCTCGAAGCCACCGGGCACGCTCGCCGCATACCTCGCGCTCGACACCCTCTCGCGCACGCGACCGGTGCGGCTCGCGCTCGCGCCGCTCGTCGATCAGGCCAAGGTGTCGCCGCTCGCAGCCGTCGCCCCAGCAGGGGCGCTCGCATTCCTGTTGTTCCCGTTCCTCACGTACCTGACGATTCTCCCGTTGATTCTGCTCGGCCGCGCGCTGCTCTACGATGCACGCGTTGGATACGACGCCGCGCTGCTCTTTCTGAGCGCGCCGGCCGTGCTGCTGATCGATCTGCACCTCGACGGAGCGCTGTTTCCGCTGCTCGGCACGACGGCGGTGGCGCTCGCTGCTGTCGGCGCGCGTAGCGGTCGACCCGTTGTGTCGATCCTTGGCGGCTGCGTCGCCGCGCTCGGCGCGTATTGCACGTTTGGCCTGCTGCCCGTCGTCGGGCTCGGCGTCGGCTGCTCGCTCGTGCTAGCCGGCGAACGCGTCGTTCACGGCACGCCGCTCGGTCGCGCAGCCCGACCGCTCGCCCATGCGCTGCTGTTCTTGGCGGGCTTCGTCGTCGTCACCGCGCTGCTCGTCGTGTGGCTGCGCTACGACCCGCTCCTGCGCTACGAGCGCGCCATCGCGCTGCACACCGAGTGGAAGGCGTTCGTGCCGACGCGGCTGTGGCGCGCGCTCTCGCTCGTCGAATTTTTCCTCTACGCCGGCATCCCGCTCGCGCTCGCCTTCGCCGCGGAGCTGCTCCTCGCCGCCGTCGCGCTGCTCGAGCGCGAGCTCGCCGCGCCGTCGCTGTGGACGCTCGGCGTCGCCGCGACGCTCGCCGTGTTGGCGCTGCTGCAGGGAACGAACGAGGTCGCGCGGCTGTGGATCTTCATGATCCCTTTCATCGCGCTCGCCGTCGCTTCTGGCCTTCGCGCGCGCTCGCCCGCTGATCCACGGCGTGGTCCGCTGCTCGCGCTTGCGGCGACGCAAGCCGCGCTCGCGGTCGTGATGAAGGTCACGCAGCCTTGGTGAGCCGGCGGACGTCAACGCTCTGCGCGCTGTTGGTCGGCGCCTCGGTGTTGCTCGGCGGCGCGGCGCGCGTGCGCTCGGCGAGCTGGGGGCTGCCCTATCTGCTGCACGTCGACGAGAAGGGCTTCGTGCTGTGGGAGGTCGCGATGGTCGAGTGGCGCGCGCTCCGCCAAGACGACTGGCGACCGCGCACCACGACGTACGGGCCGCTGCTCTATGAGTCCGGCGTGCTGCTGAAGTGGGCGTTCTTCGGCGGTCGTGCGCGCGCGCTCGAGGTCGCCGAGCGCTATCCGGATCCGTGGTCGTACACGATGGGCGCGTTCGGCGCGGACGGCTCCAGCGCGCCGTTCGAGTGGGCGCAGTACGTCTACGTGTTGCGCGTCGCGAGCGCCCTCGCCGCGAGCCTCGCGGTCTTGTTCCTCGCGCTCGCTGCGTGGCGACTCGAAGGCGCTGCCGCCGGCGCCATCGCGGCGGTGATCAGCGCGGCGTGCGTCGGCCTTTTGCAAGCGAGCCACTACTTCACCACCGACAGCCTCGTGCTCGTCGAGATCGCGCTGCTGCTGCACGCCGCTGCGCGCCTCGCGACAGGTGGCGGCCTCGGCAGCGCCGTCTACGCGGGGGTCGCGCTCGGCACGATCCTCGCGACGAAGATGAGCGGCGCGCTGCTCGGCGCCGTGCTGCCCGTCGCGCTCTACTACGGCGCGAGTTGGGCTCCGCGCGCCGCACCGCACGCGTGGCCGCGCCTCCACGTTGCGCTCGCGCGTTCGCGATTCTTGCGCGCGATGGCCGCGTCGATCTCGCCGCGACTGCTGCTCGCGATCGGCTGCGCGGTGCTCGTCTACTTCATCCTCTGCCCGTGGCCGTTCACGGTGCCGGAGCTCTACTTCGACGTTCCCGGGAACCGCAGCGGCGCGGAGGTGCTGCGCTCGCAGTACCGCGACACGAGCTACCCGTTTTACGACTGGCGCTTTACCTACAACGACACGACGCCATACGCGTACGTGCTCGCGCCGGTGCTCTCCTATGCGCTCGGCGGACCGCTGCTCGGAGTCGCGCTGCTCGCGCTGCTGCGCGGCCTCGGACGCCGCCGCGCGATCGACATGATCGCGCTCGCTGCGTTTCTGCCGACGTTCCTGCTCGTCGGCGGCTGGGGCGTGAAGACCATTCGCTACGCGCTGCCGTGCGTTCCAGGCCTGCTGCTCGCCGCGAGCGCGCTGCTGACGCACTTCATCGCGCGGCCCCCGACGCGGTGGCGCGCCGTCACGCGAGCTGCTGCCGCAGCCGTCCTCGCCCACACCGTGCTCTACGGCGTCGCGTTCGCGCTCGTCTTCACGCGGCCCGATCCGCGCGTCGCCGCCTCGCGCTGGCTCGCGGCACACGTGCAGCGTGGCGACGTCATCGTCACCGAGCCGGAGTCGGCCTACACCGCGCCGCTCGGCGAAGACGCCGATCGCATCGGCCGCGACCCGAGCGCGCCCTTCCCCGCCGGGCTGCGCCGACGCCGGCTCTGGGATGAACCGCTCGCTGCAGCGGACGTCGCGGCGCACGTCGACGATCGCCTCGCGGACGCGCGCTACCTCGTCATCGGCGACTTCTACCTGCGGCGCGGCCTGCACCCAGCGGCGCCGTCACGCGCGGCGGGGCAAGCGCTGTTCTACCGCGCTGTGCTCGAGGGCAAGACCGGCTTCGTGCGCGTCGCGACGTTCGACAGCACGCCGCGACTCGGCCCGATCATCTTCGACGAGCGCGATGCCGAGACGCTCAGCGTCGACTTCGATCACATGCCGGTGATGATCTTCGAGCGCCGCGGTGCATGGCTGTCGCCCTTCCCGAAGTGAGCGCGCCTCTTGCCAACGACGGCGCGGATGAAGATGAGTGGCCGAGGCGCCGTCTGGCTACGGATGCCCATCAAACAGCCTCGCAGCAATCTCTCTCGTGGCACGACGCATGCCTTGCGATGAAATGACCGTGTGACTATGTTCCGCAAGCGGTCGCATCGGGCTCACGCAGAACATCTGCAAAGGCGCGCGCGGTCCGTGACTGAACCAGGGGACAAAAACCTGCCCAGCATCTTGCTGTGCAGGCGAGAAACGCCCCATCGAGGAGCTCATGGCTGACGACGAGAAGAAGGTTCCCGAAGTCGACCTGGACGAGATCAAGCTCGGCGACGAGCTCCCTGTCCTGCCGATCCGCAACGCCGTGCTCTTCCCAGGCGCAGTCGCTCCGTTCGACGTCGGTCGCGAGAAGTCGGTCGCGCTCGTCGAGGACATCGAGAACCTGAACCAGCCGATCATCGTGATCTTCGCGCAGCGAGATCCGTCGACCGACGATCCAGGCCAAGAAGATCTCTACCCGGTCGGTGTCGCGGCGCGCGTGCTGAAGGCGCTGAAGCACTCGAGCGGCAACTACTCGCTGATCCTCCAGGGCCTCATGCGCGTGCGCATGGAGAGCGTCACCGGCAGCTCGCCGTACCTGAAGGCGCGCGTGTCGCGGCTCGACGAGCCGAAGGCGGAGGACGTCGAAGCGGAGGCCCTGTCGATGAGCCTGCGCGACATCGCCAAGCAGGTCATCCAGCTGATGCCGGAGCTCCCGCGCGAAGCGGGCTCGCTGATCGACTCGATCGCCGAGCCTGGCCACCTCGCCGATCTCGTCGCGTCGCAGCTCGACGCGCCGGTCGAAGAGAAGGCGACGCTGCTCGAGACGATCGACGTCAAGGAGCGCATCCGCAAGGTCCTCCGTCTGCTCACGCGGCAGCTCGAGGTCCTAAAGATGCGCGAGCGCATCAACTCCCAGATCAAGGAGGAGATGGGCAAGAACCAGCGCGAATACGTGCTGCGTCAGCAGCTCAAGGCCATCAAGGAAGAGCTCGGCGAGGACGAGGGCGATCAGGGCGACCTCGACGTTCTCGAAGAGCGCCTGACCAAGGCGAACCTGCCGCAGGAGGCCGAGACCGTCTCGCGCAAGCAGCTCAAGCGCCTGCGCGCGATGCAGGTGGGCTCGGCGGAGTACACCGTCGTGCGCACGTACATCGACTGGATCCTGGATATCCCGTGGACCGCGCTCACGCCGGACAACATGGAGATTGCGCAAGTCCGGCGCGTGCTCGACGAGGACCACTCGGGCCTCGAGAAGGTCAAGAAGCGCATCGTCGAATTCCTCGCCGTGCGCAAGCTCAAGAGCGACAAAAAGGGCCCGATCCTCTGTCTGCTCGGGCCCCCCGGCGTCGGTAAGACGTCGCTCGGCCGCTCGGTCGCGCGCGCGCTCGGACGCAAGTTCGTGCGCATCTCGCTCGGTGGCGTGCACGACGAGGCGGCGATCCGCGGTCATCGCCGCACGTACGTCGGCGCGCTCCCGGGTCAGGTGATCCAGGGGATGAAGAAGGCGGCGACGATCAACCCGGTCTTCGTGCTCGACGAGATCGACAAGATCGGTCACGACTTCCGCGGCGACCCGGCGGCGGCGCTGCTCGAGGTGCTCGACCCGGAGCAGAACGACACGTTCTCCGATCACTACCTCGAGATCCCGTACGACCTATCGAAGGTCATGTTCATCGCGACGGCGAACGTCGGCGATACCATCCCGGCGCCGCTGCGTGATCGCATGGAGATCATCGAGATCCCCGGCTACACGCGGCGTGAGAAGCTGGCCATCGCGCGGCAGCACTTGGTGCCGAAGCAGATCGAAGATCACGGCCTCAAGAGCACGCAGATCGAGCTCACCGATGGCGCGCTGCAGATCATCATCGAGAGCCACACGCGCGAGGCCGGTGTGCGCCGCCTCGAGCAGCAGATCGCGGCCGTCGTCCGCGGCATCGCGGTGAAGGTCGCCGAGGGCGAAGTTGGCCCTTGGAAGATCGACAACGAAGATGATCTCCGCCCGTTCCTCGGCGCCGCTCGCTTCACCAGCGAGATCGCCGAGCGCACGGAAGAAGCGGGCGTCGCGACGGGCCTGGCGTGGACCTCGGTCGGCGGCGAGATCCTGTTCATCGAAGCGACGCGCATGCACGGCTCGGGCAAGCTGCAGCTCACCGGGCAGCTCGGCGATGTCATGAAGGAGTCGGCACAGGCTGCGATGAGCTACGTGCGCACGCGCGCAGAGCAGTTCGGCATCCCGGTCGACTTCCTCGAGAAGAGCGACATCCACATCCACATCCCGGCCGGCGGCATGCCGAAGGACGGGCCGAGCGCCGGCGTGACGATGATGACGTCCATCGTCTCGCTGCTCTCGGGAGTGCGCATCCGCCACGACGTGGCGATGACCGGTGAGATCACGCTGCGTGGGCGCGTGCTCCCGGTCGGCGGCATCAAGGAGAAGATCCTCGCCGCACACCGCGCTGGCATCAAGCGCGTCATCCTGCCGGAGCGCAACGTCGCCGATCTCGACGAGGTGCCGCAAGAGGTGCGCGACGAGCTCGAGTTCGTGCCGGTGAGCAAGATGGACGACGTGCTGCGCGCCGCCCTCGAGCACCCGGAGAAGCTCAAGCTCGCGCCGATGGGCGAGCAGGGTACGCCGGTCGCGAGCGTCCAAGCCTGAGACGGAGCGGCCGCGCTTGCCCACGAAACGCAAGACCTACGGCCGAAATATCGAAGTTGCGAAACGCAGGAGAGGCCGTCACCAGTCATGGTGGCGGCCTCTCGGCGTTTCCGTCTGCTTCTCCGCTCGTAGAGGGCGCGGCAGGCGTGTAGGATGGCGCGGTACAAGTGCGGTGATGAACTGGTGCCGAAAGCTGCGCCGGGTGTACTTGGTGGCGGATGCGAGGTGTTATGGGGCGGTCTCTGTTCGTCGCGGCACTCCTTGCGAGTTCACTCGCGTGCGGACGTGCACTCGCTCAGGCGCCCAACGCGGTCGACGCCAGCCTGGCGCCGGCTGATTGCCCCGCTACGACCGCAGAGTCCGCCGCCGAGCGACGCCGCGCGGCGGCGCGATTGTTCCAAGAGGGCGAGCAGGCCAGCCGCGCGCTGCGCGTCGCGCCGGCAGCGCATGCGTTCGCCTGTTCGTTCTTGATCGTCGCGACGGCGCAGGCCGCGTACAACGCGGGCGTCGCCTACGAGGGCGCCGACGAGGCCGAGCGCGCGCGATATTGGTTCCGTCGCTACCTCGAGCTTGCGCCTGACGCCGAGGATCGCGCCGACGTGAACACACGGATCTCCACGCTCGATGCGCGCGTCGCTGAGCGCGAAGCGCGCACGCAGGCCGAGCGCGAGCGGATGGCGCGTTTGGAAGAGGCGCGACTCGCGGAGGCGCGTGCGCAGGCGGAAGCGGCCGCGCAGCAGCGCGCGGAGGAGCGCGGTGAAGAGCGAAGCGGTCTCGGGACGCTCGGGTTCGTCGGGGTGATCGGCGGCGGTGTCGGTGTCGCGTCGGTCGTCGCTGGGCTCGTGCTGTATACGGTCGCCGGCGGCGTACACGACGACTTCGTCGCGGGCGGGCGCACGGATCTTTCGCTGGTGAGTCGCGGCGAGACGCTCGACCTCGCGGCGAGCTCGCTGTGGATCGCTGGCGGTGCCGTCGTGCTCGCCGGCGCCGCGCTGACGTTGTTCGACTTGCTCGGATCGCGCGGTGAGCGCGCTCCGGGCGATGCGCGTTTCGCGCCCTATGCGGCGCCGCGGATCGCTGGCGGCGAGCTCGGCCTCGCAGGGACGTTTTGATGGGCGCGCTCATGCGATCGACGCGCGGTGTGTTCTCGGTGGTCGTGCTCGGTGTGATCGCGTGCAGCGCGGTCGCGTGCGGCGCAGTGGTGCTCAGCGGCTGCTCTGCGCTTCACGACTGGGGCACCGTCGACGGCGGTGACGCGGACGCGTTCCCACCGGACGCAGGCTGCGTCGACATGTGCGGCAGCGACTGCACGGATCTCGCGAACGACGTCACGCACTGCGGCGCGTGCGAGATCAACTGCACGAGGCTCGCGAACGTGATGGGCGAGGCCGCGGGGATTCGCTGCTCGGCCGGCCGCTGCGTCATCCCGCCGAGCGCTTGCCGACCGGGATTCGCAGACTGCGTCGGATCGGGCGACGGCTGCGAGACGGATCTTTCGTCACCTGCTTCTTGCGGCAGCTGCGTCAACGAGTGCGCGGCGCCAACACCGCTCTGCGACGCCACCACCGGCACCTGCACCGATCGCTGCGCCGACGGCCTCACGATCTGCGACCGGAGCTGCGTCGACGTGACCAGCGACGCGAGCAACTGCGGGCGCTGCGACCTGAGTTGCAGCGCGGTGCCCGGCTCCACGCCGACGTGCGAAGCGAGCGTGTGCGCGTACGCGTGCCTGGTCGGCTACCACGACTGCAGCGTCGCGTGCCAACCCGATACCTCACCGCTGAGCTGCGGAACGTCATGTTCGCCGTGTCCCGAGCACGCGAACGCGGAAGAGACGTGTCCCGCGGGCGCTTGTGTGACGGTCTGCGTGCCGGGCTACCACGACTGCGCTGGCGTCTGCGTCGCCGACGACGATGCGCTCAACTGCGGCGTCGCGTGCAAGTCCTGCCCAGCGCCGCCCGGAGCTGGCGCGGCCTGCACCGCGGGTGAGTGCGGCGTCGATTGCCCGGCAAATCGCCACCTTTGCGGCGACGCGTGCCTCGCGGATAGCGACATGGGCTCGTGCGGAACCTCGTGCATGCCATGCCCGGTGCCGCCGAACACGCGCGCCACCTGCGACGGCGTCAGCTGCGGCACGGTGTGCCGCGACACGCACAGGGACTGCGACGGCAGTGGCGATGGCAGCGATCCGAACGGCTGCGAGGCAGACCTCTCGAACCGAGCGCACTGCGGCAGCTGCGGGACGGCGTGCGCGCTCACCGATGTCTGCGGGATGAGCGCGGGTAGCTTCGGCTGCGCCGCTGGCTGCTCCGGCGGGCAGTCGCTCTGCGGTGGCACTTGCGCGGATCAGCAGATCAGCCTGCAGCACTGCGGCGTGTGCGACCGCGCGTGCCCTGCGCCGGCGAACGGCGAGGCATCGTGTGCGGCGGGCGTGTGCGGCGTCCGGTGCGACACCGGCTTTCATGCGTGCGGCAGCGCGTGCGTCGCGAACACCAGCACCGATGGCTGCGGGGCTTCGTGCACCGCATGCCCTGCGCCGGTTCAAGCCGCCGCGACGTGCGACGGAATCGCGTGTAGCTGGCAGTGCAACCCAGGCTTTCACATGTGCGGCGGCGCGTGCGCCGACAATCGCGAACTGGCGACCTGCGGCATTGCGTGCTCGCCCTGCCCTACGCCCACAAACGGCAGCGCGACCTGCGGCGGCACTGCGTGCGGCTTCGTCTGTGACCTCGGCTTTCACGCGTGCGACGGCGCGTGCGCCGCCAACACCAGTACCGGCAGCTGCGGCGCTTCGTGCAGCGCGTGCCCAGTGCCCGCGAACGCGGCGAGCAGCTGCGACGGAACGAGCTGCAACTTCACGTGCCTCGCCGGCTTCCACCGCTGCGGCGACGCCTGCGTCTCCGACTCCGCGACGGCGACCTGTGGCGCGTCGTGCACCGCGTGTGTTCCGCCGCCGAACGCCGCACCGAGCTGCGATGGCACCAGCTGCGGCTTCAGCTGCAACGTCGGGTTCCACCGCTGCGGAGATGCGTGTCTGTCGAACGACTCGCTCGCCTCGTGCGGGAACAGTTGCGCGCCGTGCGTGGCGCCCGGGAATGCCTTCGCCACGTGCAACGGCACCGCCTGCGGCTTTGGCTGCGCTGCGGGCTTTGCGGACTGCGATGGCGTCGCGAGCAATGGCTGCGAGGCCGACCTCACCGCGCCGGCGACGTGCGGATCGTGCACGCGGATCTGCTCCGGCGGCACGCCGGTGTGTACGGGCGGCGCTTGCTCGAGCGGCTGCGACGCGGCGATGCCGACGCTGTGCGGGATGTCGTGCGTCGATACGACGAGCAACCCGCTGCGCTGCGGTGACTGCACGACGATGTGCGCGCCGCCGCCGAGCAGCAGCGCGACGTGCAGCACCAGCATGTGCAGCTTTACGTGTAATCCAGGCTTTCACGCGTGCACCGGCGTCTGTGCCAGCAACGACTCGCCTCTGACCTGCGGCTCGCGCTGCGCGCCTTGCGCGGCTCCGCCCGGCGCAACGGCGACGTGCAGCGCAGGTACGTGCGATTTCGTCTGCAACGTCGGCTTCAACAAGTGCGGCGGTACGTGCGTCCCAGCCGACAGCGTCACGCAGTGCGGCACCGCGTGTGCGCTCTGCGTGCCACCGCCGAGCGGCGTGCCGGTGTGCAGCGGCGGCGGCTGCGACTTCAGCTGCGTCACCGGTACCCATCGCTGCGGCGGGGCTTGCGCGAGCAATACGAGCACCGGCTCGTGCGGCGCGCGCTGCCTGCCGTGCGTCCCTCCCGCCAACGCGGGCGCGACCTGCGACGGCACCAGCTGCGACTTCGTCTGCGTCGCCGGCTACGTTCGCTCAGGCGCCGCGTGTATCGCCATCGCGCCGCCGCGCGCAATCTACCCACTGTCGATGTCGCACGTCACGTCGCTGTCGCCGCAGCTGCGCTGGGAGCTCGCGCCGGGCACCACGGGCGCACGCGTCGAGGTCTGTGGCGACCGCGCGTGCTCGATGATCGCGCGGACGGTCAACGTCGCTGGCACGAGCACGACGCTCGCTCCGCTGACCTCCGGGCTGTGGTTCTGGCGGCTGACCGGGCGCGTCGGAACGAACACCGGCACGACGACGAGCCCACCGTTCGAGATGACGCTCGCCCGTCGCGCGTCGCCGCGCGCGACCGCGTGGGGCGCGATGATCGACACGAACGGTGACGGCTTCGCCGACGCGATCGTCGGCGCGCCAGGGGCTGCCGCCGCGTACGTGCACCGTGGCAGCGTCACCGGCCTGTCGTCGACCGCCTCGCGCACGCTCACTGGGCCCGCGTCGTTCGGCGAGTCTGCGAGCGCCGCTGGCGATCTCGATGGCGATGGCTTTGGCGACGTCGTCGTCGGCGCGCCGGGAGCCGCGAGCGTCACGGTCTTTTACGGCAGCCCAACCGGCGTCGGCGGTCGCACGCCAACGACGATTGTCGGGCCAGTCGCGACGTTCGGCGCCGCCGTCGCGGCTGCTGGTGACGTCGATGGCGACGGCTACGGCGACTTGATTGTCGGCGCCGATGGACCGGGTCGCGTCTACGTGTTCCGCGGCGCAGCGAGCGGCGTGGGCACCGTCGCAGCGTGGGTGATCGTCGGTGCGGGCGCCGGCTTTGGTAGGGCAGTGGCGAGCGCGGGAGACGTGAACTCTGATGGATTCGCCGACCTCGTCGTCGGTGATCCAGTTCGCGCGCGGGTCTTCGTCTATCACGGTGCGGCCGCGGGCCTCGGCGCGACGCCGGCGGCGGCGACGACGCTGACTGGCGCTACCAGCTTCGGCGCGACGGTCGCGTGTGCGGGAGACGTCAATAGCGACGGCTTCACTGACGTCATCGTCGGCGATCCGGGCGAGAAACGCGCCTATGTGTTCTCGGGCGCGAGCAGTGGACTCGGGACAACCGGCGTGAGGATACGCGTCTCCGGGGGCAGCCAGTTCGGCGAAGCCGTCGCCTCTGCGGGTGACGTCGACGGCGATGGCTATGACGACGTGCTCGTCGGCTCCTCGAGCGCGCGGCGCGCGTGGATCTTCGGCGGCGCCGCGGCTGGCATCGGCACCACGGTGAGGACCACGTTCGCCCCGCCGGCGGGCGACGCGATGAGCTTCGGCGCGGCCGTGGCGGCTGACGACTTCGATCGCGACGGCTTCTTCGACGTGCTGGTCGGCTCGCCCAACGCCGCGTCGGTCTACTGCTACATCGGCGCGCTCGTCGTCGGCCCGTCGACGAGCGCCGCCGTGGTGCTCTTCGGCCCAGTCGGCTCCGCCTTCGGCCGCGCACTCGCGCTGCTCGATCGCGAGACGCGGCTGTTCGGCCCGCGCTGGGCGGCGCCTTCAGCGGCAAAGAAGACCTGAGATGGCCGCGCAGCCGCAACAGAGCATGACGCTCGCGCCCGGCACGGTGGTGGCCAGTCGCTATCGCGTGCTGCGCCACCTCGCGTCCGGAGGAATGGGCGCGGTGTACGAGGTCGTGCACGAGCTCACCGGGCGGCACCACGCGCTCAAGCTGCTCTACGAGAGCCTCGCGTACGACAGCGTCGTGCTCGCGCGATTCGCGCAAGAGGCGCGCGCAGCGACGTCGATTCGCAGCGCGCACGTCGTCGAAGTGACGGATATGGGCACGGAGGGCGGAGCGCCGTACCTCGTGATGGAGCTGCTCGACGGCGAAGATCTCGGCGGTCGCATGTCGCGGCCTGGCTCGATCTCGACGCTCGAGGCGGTCGACATCATCGGGCAGGCCTGCCACGCGCTCGCGCGCGCTCACGCCGTCGGCATCATCCACCGCGATCTCAAGCCCGAGAACCTGTTCATCCTGCCGGGCGATTTCGTCAAGGTGCTCGACTTCGGCATCGCCAAGCTGCGCCGCGCCCACGATGCGGTCGGCGATGGCCTGACGCGCGACGGAAATTTGCTCGGCACGCCCGAATACATGAGCCCCGAGCAGATCACGGTGCGGCCGGATCTCGACCACCGCGCGGACATCTATTCGCTCGGCGTGATCCTCTACGAGATGCTCGCGGGCCGGCTGCCGTTCGAAGCGGAGCAGCTGACCGAGCTCGCGGTGCTCGTGGTCACCTCCGATCCGCGACCGCTGTCGACGTTGGTGGTCGGCCTGCCGCACGGGCTCGCCGACGTCGTGCACCAGGCGATGGCGCGCTCGGTAGGCGATCGGCCGACCGACTGTCGCGAGCTCGCGCGGCTGCTCGCGCCCTACGGTACGCCGGAGGACTTCGACTGGGTCGACGAAGACGACGACCTCGAGCCGGTGCGCGCCGATCCGTCGCTGCAAGTGCGGTATTCGACGCCCCCTCGGCGCTCGTCGCCCCGCTTCGTCGCGCGCGCGCGTGCTGCCGCGCGCGGCACGCCGGCGGAAGCGATCCCGCGGGACTTTCCCACCCTCGATCACCCGTCGAATGCTCCACCAGCGAACGACTCCATTCCCGCGGCGCCAGACTCGACGCTCCCGCCGCCGCGACGCGACATGCGGCTCGCCATGGGCGCCGGTGTCGGCGTGCTGCTCGCCGCAGGCCTCGCGATCGGACTGCTGCTCACGTTGGGCGACGACGGCCCCAACGTCGCCGCCGCAGAATCGACGCCGCTCGCCGCGGGCGCACCGCAGGCGACGCAAGCCGTGTTTCCGTCGACGGCTCTCGCACCCACGACAGCGCGGGACACGCTCGAGCGCGCGCCGGCGACGGTCAACGACGGCGGTGCGATCGATGCCGCTATTGTCTCCAACCCTGCGGACAATGTTGGAGCGCGCCGCGTGGTGCCGCTCGCTCAGCGGCCGCGCGCCTTGACGGGCAACGCACACGCGACGCCAACCGCGACGCCCGATGCAGACGGCGACGACACCGAAGCGCCGGCTCCGCACGCGCCGCTGAAGACCAATCCGTTCCTCTGATCGACGGGCGCTAGTTCGCGGCGCCCGACCGCGGCGCGCGCGGCGGTGTCGTCTTCGAGATCCCGACGAGGCATGCGGCGCACAGCACCAGCCCGACGGGCACCACCCAGATCGGCATCGGCGTGTCGGTGCCCTCGCCGATCTGTAGCGCGCTGATCCGCGTCGCCGCGATCGCGATCCCATTGTTGACGACGTGCGCGCCAATCGTCGGCCAGGTGCTGTCGGTGCGGTGCGCGACCCACGCGAGATAGACGCCCATCGGCAGCACCGCGACGACGTGCGGCGGATCGAGGTGCGCGCACGCGAACACCACCGCGGAGACGAGGATCGCGACGGGCGTGCTGCGGATGGCGCGCTGCAACACGCCGCGAAACAGCAGCTCTTCGGAGACGCCCGGCAACACCGCCATCAGCACGAACATCAGCAAAAATGGAGCGTTCTTGGCCATCTTCGTGATCGCCTCGAGGTTCCCCATGTTGATGCTCGGCAGCAGCTTCATGAACAACGAGGCGAGCGCGTCGGAGGTCGGACCGAGGGCGAGCGCACCGACCGGCGCGAGGAACATCGCGGCGACCGGCGCGCGGTCGAGGCCGAGCGTGCGCCGCACTGGGACCCGACAGAGCAACGGCACCGCCAGCGCGAGCAGCGTCTGCACGCCGCCGGTGAACGCGAGCATCGGGACGAAGACGAGCGGGCTCGCGAGCGGGTCCGCTTGCAGCGCGGCGAGCACGTCGGTGAAGCCGGTGGGGCTCGTCCCTGCGCCGATCGCCAGCATCGCGACGACGCCGAGGACGAGCCCGATGCCGCCCGCGAGCTGCCCTCCGATGAAGCCGACGATGACACCGACGATGGCCTGCCAGAGCTTGAGCACTGCTGCGCAGCGTAAGCGCGGGCGGCGCGGGGCGCATCGGTGCGCGGTTCTTTTGCGCCTGTCGTGCGCAGTGCTTTTTTCCCCTGCCAGGGGAAGCTCGAGATTCATCACTTCTTTTTGAGCCTCATTCGTTGCGCTCCCGCGCTGGGAACCTCCCCCCTCGAGATTCATCACTTCTTTTTGAGCCTCATTCGTTGCGCTCCCGCGCTGGGAACCTCCCCCAGCCCCTCGTTCGAGGGGGGCTTTTCCGATGGCGGCACTCGGAGTCGCGTGCACTCGAAGAGCGGCGATGTGAGGCACCCCCAACCCCCTTGGAAAGGGGGCTTTTGGAGGGAATTGAGGGAAGTTCGGGTCAAGCGCGGTACACCCACGCCACCGGCGGGGTGCGAAAAACCCAACCTCTTACGCGACCCAAACAACCCGCCGCCCTTCGCTCACCGCGCTTGCGATGTGCACCCAGCTACACACGGACGCTCGACCATCCTCCCCCTAGAGGACTTACTTGCAAAAAAACTCCTCCCCCAGCGGGGGAGGCAGGGAGGGGGTGAAAGCCCGCCCCTGCCAAGGGGCAAGTTCGCACGGCGACGGATTCTCCAAGCGAGATGCGATGAATCTTGAGCCTGCCCCAACCCCTCGTTCGAGTTGAAAAGGGGCTTTCGGAGGGTTGCTGCGAGGCCGGAGCACGAAGACGCCGCGCTGCGGTAGAGTCCGCGGCATGACGATGAAGATCGCGGTGCTCGGCGCGGGGTCTTGGGGCACGGCGCTCGCGAAGCTGCTCGCCGACAAGGGCAACGAGGTTCAGCTGTGGGCGCGCAAGGAGTCGCAGGCGGCGGCGATCGAGGCGGCGCGGGAGAATCAGCGATACCTCGCGGGCGTTGCGCTTCCGGAGACGTTGCACGCGACGCATGACCTGCGCGAGACGCTCGACGGCGCGGAGCTGGTCGTCTCGGTGGTGCCTTCGCATGGCCTCCGCGAGCTGTTGCCGTCGGTGGTTCCGCTGCTGCCCGACGTGCCTATCGTCAGCGCGAGCAAGGGCATCGAGAACATCACGCTCAAGCTCGTGTCGCAGATCTTCGAAGAGCTCGTCCCGCCCGAGAAGCACCGGCTGCTGACGTATCTCTCGGGGCCGTCGTTCGCGAAAGAAGTCGCCGCCGGAATGCCGACGGTGGTCGTCGCGGCGGGCCGCGATGCAGCGGTGACGGCGACGGTACAGCGCGCATTCGCGACCGACCGCTTCCGCGTCTATACGAGCAGTGATGTGCTCGGCGTCGAGCTCGGCGGCGCGCTGAAGAACGTCATCGCGATCGCGACCGGCATCGGCGATGGGCTCGGCTTCGGCCACAACACCCGCGCGGCGCTGATTACGCGCGGGCTCGCGGAGATGGGCCGCCTCGCGATCAACATGGGCGGCGATCCGCTCACGCTCGCCGGGCTCGCCGGCATGGGTGATCTCGTGCTCACCTGCACCGGCGATCTGTCGCGCAATCGACAGGTCGGCATCGAGCTCGGCAAGGGCCGCAAGCTCGCGGATGTGCTCGCGGGCATGACGATGGTCGCCGAGGGCGTGAAGACGGCGAAGAGCGCGTACGAGCTCGCCGAGAAGCGCGGCGTCGAGATGCCCATCGTGCGCGAGGCCTACCGCATCCTCTACGAGGACCGCCCGCCGCTCGAGGCGATGGTCGCGCTGATGACCCGCGAGCTCAAAGCGGAGCGCTAGCGCGCCGCGGCGACGAGCGCGTTCGCTTCGTTCATCAGTACGCGCAGCCGGCCCTTCTGATCGGCGTCGGGCGAGCGTGCGAAGGCCTGCATCGCGTCGTGATAGGCGCGGCGCGCGAGGTCCTTGGCATCACGCTTGTTGCCCTGCGCGAGCAGCACGTGTCCCTCGGCCAGCAGCGTCGTCCATTCGTCTTCGAAGTGCGTGGCGGTAGTCATCGGCGCCGGAGTGTAGCAGCGGCCTGCTACATTGTTCGCGCTTCCGTGCCGCGTCGCCGTCAGCTGTTCTACTTCATCTTCCTGCCGGCCGTGACGGTCGCGGCCTGCGTCCTCGCGTATTACACGTACCTCACCGCGTCGCAGTTCGATCAGCTCGGTGAGCAGTCGATCGCGCAGTCGACGCTGCTGCTCGTGCAGGAGAAGGTCGACCGCATCGAGCAGCGGCTGATCGATGCGGACAACGCCGTCTTTCACCTCGTCGATCTCAATGAGCCGACCTCGTTCGAGACGACCTGGCCGCCGCTCGCCGAGCGCATCTCACCGAGCGTGCGCGCGGTGCTCCTGCTCGACGACAGCGGCAATGTCCTCGGCTACTCGGCGCGCGCGAGCGAAGCGGAGAAGCGTGACTTTCTCAAAGTATTGCAGGAGCGGATCCTGCCCGACCTCGAGCTCGAGCGGCAGCCGCCCGGGCGCCTCAAACACCTGCATCACTCGTATGGCGGGCACAACTATCTGCTCTCGTACGAGACGCGCGTGAACGCCGGCCGGCGCTACTACGTGATCGCGCATCACGACACCGGCTATCTGATCCGCGAAGAGCTGCCGGCGCTATTCGCGAACGAAGAAGGCAAGCAGCTCTACAACGTCGTCGACGAGGACAATCGCCGTATCTACGGCCCGAGCCTGACGCGCGCGGGTGACTACCTCGTCGGTCGGCGCTTTCCGACGACGCTCTATCAGTGGCGCCTGCAGGTCGCGCCGAAGGCCGCGCCGCTGCTCGAGCAGAAGGGCCGCTCGCGCCGCGTGAACGAGGTTGGGCTCATCGGGCTCTCGTTCGTGATCATCATCGCGGGCGTGGTGTTCTTCGTCTACGCCGCGGAGAAAGAGCGCCGCCTCAACGAGCTGAAGAGCGAGTTCATCGCCAACGTCTCGCACGAGCTGAAGACGCCGCTCTCGGTGGTGCGGATGTTCGGCGAGATGTTGCTGACCAAGCGCGTGAAGAGCCCGGAGAAGCAGCAGGAATACCTCGAGATCATCTGCCGCGAGTCGGAGCGGCTGACCGCGCTGATCGAGAACGTGCTCGACTTCGCTGCGCTCGAGCGCGGCAAGATCCGCTACGACCTGCGCGAGCGCGACGTCGGCGAGGTGGTGTCGCGCGCGATCGAGACGTTCCGCTATCGCATCGAGAAAGAGGGCACGGAGGTGCGCCTCGAGCGGCGCGGCGAGATCCCAGCCGTCGCGCTCGACGAGCAGGCGATCTTGCTCGCGGTGATCAACCTGCTCGACAACGCGGTGAAGTACGGCGAGGGCTCGGCCGTCGAGGTCGAGATCGAGGCGCACAAGCGCGAGGTGCAAGTGCGCGTGCGCGATCGCGGCAAGGGCATCCCCGCGCGCGACCTCGAGCGCGTGTTCGAGCGCTTCTATCGCTCGCACGGCACGACCGCGCGCGGCTCCGGCATCGGGCTCTCGCTGGTGAAGCACATCGTCGACGCGCATGGCGGCCGCGCGTGGGCCGAGCAAGCGCCGGGCGGCGGCGCCATCGTCGCGTTCGCGCTGCCGATCGGGCGACGCGCGCGGGTGCAAACACCGCAGACCGACGCGCGCCCTTACGGCACCAGCTTGTAGCCGTAGCCGTACACGGTGAGGATGTGCCGCGGCTTGTCGGGGTGCGCTTCGATCTTCTTGCGCAGCTTGACGACGAAGTTGTCCACCGTGCGATTCGTCGGGCTCGCGTCGACGCCCCATATCTTGTCGAGGATCTCTTCGCGCGAGACGGCCTGCTGCGCGCGCTCGTGCAGCAGCTTGAGCAGCTCGACTTCGTAGAACGAGAGGTCGATCGTCTCGTCGCCGCGGCGCAGCGTGTGGCCCGCCGGGTCGATCGTCGCGTCGCCGATCGCAAAGCTCGCGGCGTCGGGCAACACGCGCGATGCGCGCCGCAACACCGCGCGCACCCGCGCCACCAGCTCGCCGACGGAGAACGGCTTGGTCACGTAATCGTCGGCGCCAGCGTCGAGCCCGCGAATCTTGTCCGACTCGAGGCTGCGCGCCGTCAGCATCACGATTGGCACGCGCGGATCGCTGCGCCGAATGTCGGCGCACACTTGATAGCCGTTGATGTCCGGCAACATCAGGTCGAGGATGACGACGTCGGGATGCGCCTCGCGCGCCTGGTGCACGCCCTCTTTGCCAGTGCTCGCGTGCACCACGCGAAAGCCCTCGAACTCGAGCGTGTCGCACAGCCCCATGGCGAGGGCGGCATCGTCTTCGACGACGAGGATGGTGCGCGGCGCGGTGGGAGCGGCCATGAGCGAGTCTGCGTACCTGCGCGTGCAGTGAGAGTCAAACGAGCCGGGGCGCCGCGTTCGGGAGGCTTCCTGTTCCCGACAGCGTCCCGTAGAATGCGCCGCATGGTGCGCCGCCTTTTTTCAATTCGCTTCGCCGTGGTGCTCTGCGCGCTCGCGCTGACGTCGTGCTCCACCGAGCCCGTCGGTGACGTGACGATGTCGCTCGATCCAGCGGGCATCTTCGACGATGGGCTCGTGCTCAGCCCGGCGGAGCTGCGCATCGTCATCTTTCCGGAGACCAGCTGCGATACGGCGACTGGTCGGCTGACGCCCGAACCAAGCACGGCGCCAGGCGCAACGTTCAGCGACGCGGTCGTCGATCTCACGATCCCGCTGGCGGGCCGCATGGGCCAGAGAATCCCGCTCCCGGCCGGCACCTACACGATCCTCGTGCGCGGTCGCGGCACGGACCGCGTCACGATGGAGACGAATCAGGTGATCGCGTCCGGCTGCGCGACGGACACGATCACCGAGGGCGGCACCAAGGGCGTCTCGATCACGATGCGCGAGGTGACCGGCATGGGGACGTGTGGCAACGCGACGACGAGCCCCGACGAGCAATGCGATGACGGCAACACGACGCAGGGCGATGGCTGCAGCGCGACGTGTAAGACCGAGTCGTTCCCGATCAACGTGCGCGACGTCGCCGATGTGCAGCAGGCCGGATCGGTCGCGTGGGGGGCAGGCTCGGGCGACACGGCGCGCGCGATCGTCGCATTTCAAACGGATACGTCGGGCTTCGGGCTCGGCATGCGCTTCTTGAGCGACGCCGCGACGTCACTCACCGCGCCGCTCGATCGCGATGTGGTCGCAGACAATCGCGCGGCGGCGCAACTCGAGGTCGCGACGGCCGTCGGCGGTGGGCGCGCGCTGCTTGCGTATCGCGATGCGTTTCGGAACGATGCGGAGAGCGACGTGCGGGTGCGAAGTTTCCGCATCGACGCACCGACTGAGGGCGGGACCGCCGCGACGGAAGCGACGCTCGCGACGGAGGCCGCTCCGGCGCTCGTCGCAGGCAGTGCGTCGACGGGCCGGCAGGCGGCGCCGTCGGTGGCGGTGCTCGGCGATGGCACTGGGCTCGTCGTGTTCGAGAATCCGCAGTCGGCGACTGGTCTCAGCGGGCGCATCTATGCACCGACGGCGACTGTCGGCAGCGACGCGGGTGCTTTCGTCATCGGCGCGGGCGCGACCGGTGGGCTGAGCCCAGTCGTGGCGGCGAGCGGCGCTGGCTTCGTCGTCGCCTATATCGCCGGCAGCAACGTGTTCGCGCAGGCAGTCAGCGCGACCGGCACCGCGGCCGCGGCGACGATGGTCGCGACGCGCAGCGGGGGCACCGCGAACGTCGCCATCGGCGCGCTCTCGACGTGTTCTGCGACTGGCGCGTGTGCGCTGATCGTCTGGGAAGACGCGGCAGCAGACAGCGGGCTGAACGCTGCACGAATCGCCGCCGACGCGAGCGCCGTGGGCAGCGCGTTCCCAGTCGTCACCGGCGCCGGAGACGAGCGTGAGCCGACGGTGAGCGGCAACGGAACACACTTCGTCGTCGGCTGGACCGGCACGGACGGCGTGCGCGCGCGCGTGTTCGGCGCGGACGGCGCGCCCACGCTGAACCGGGAGCGGCCGCAGTCGAGCGACGCATTTCTCGTCGCCCCGGGCGGCTCACTGCCTTCGGTGTCTGCGGGCGGGCGCACCGGCGCGTATCTGTTCGTCTGGAACGACCCGACGCAGGACACCTCGGGCGGCGTCCGCGGACGCGCGATCCCGTTCTGATCGGCCGCGCGGAACGGCGCGTCGGGCGGCGAGCGAGCACGTCGCCGAGGCGTTCGCCGCCGCTGCGAGCCTTGACCAGCGCGCCCTGAGCCGGTATGACCAGCCGGGTTTTCGGTCCCGAGACGCGCATCGTCGGCGGGCCCAGAGTCCGCGTCATCGCCCTCGCTGTGGCGCCACCGCGCAACGCGAACACGAGCTCAGGGAACGAGGCAGAGGCGGGTGGTCGAGAGCACGGCGCAGAGCGCGGACAAGCAAACCGACGGCGAGCGGCCGTCGGGGGGCGGTCCCGCGTCCGGCGGTGCGCGAAGCTCGACGCCGTCTCCGAAGCGCAAGCGCAGCATCGGCGCGCGCGTGGGCCTCGCCGTCTACTGGGCGCTGATCGCGTTCGTCATCGGCTTCGGCGTTCGCTCGATCACCGTGCAAGTCTTCTGGCCGCACTCTGATTCACCGCCTCCCGGCCGCACCTGCGGCGAAGGAATCGGGGTGCTCGCGACGGAGCTGCGAGCGCAGGCCGCAGCGCGCGCCGCGCACGCAGCGCGGACTGACGACACGACCCCCCCCGACGACGAATTCTTCGGTAGCTGGGATGCGCGTTTCCGAGCGCTCAACCCACTTTGCCGAGGTGACGTGGCGCGCGACGCCTATGGCGTTCTCGCCCGATATCGCTATTCGCTCGAGCAGTCGCTCGTGCGCAACAGACGCGGAGAATCCGCGCTCCTCGAAGACCTCGACGCACGCCTCATCGCGGTGCAGTCCCTGAACTCCCGTTAGAGAAAAACATGACTTCGCTGCCGAACGCGCTCAACCCCGATACTGCCACCGTCGCAGTCCCGCCGACCTTCGACTTGCTTCCGCTCACCGCGGACACGCGCCGCGCCATCGACGAGATGGGTTTCGTCACGCCGACGCCCGTGCAGGTCGAGTCGTTCGGCCCAGCGATCGAGGGCCGCGATCTGATCGTCCAGGCGCGCACCGGCACCGGCAAGACTGCGGCGTTCGGTCTGCCGCTGGTCGATCGCATCGTCGTGCCCGAGCCGCGCGTGCAGGCGCTCATCCTCGCGCCGACGCGTGAGCTCGCGCTGCAGAGCGCGCGCGAGATCGAGCGGCTCGGCAAGCACAAGTCGCTGCGCACCGTCGCGGTCTACGGCGGCGCGCCGATGGACCGGCAGATCCACGAGCTCGAGAGCGGCGCGCAGATCGTCAGCGGTACGCCGGGCCGTGTGCTCGACCACCTGAACCGCGGCACGCTCGACGCGCGCGGGCTGAAGGTGCTGGTGCTCGACGAGGCCGACGAGATGTTGTCGATGGGCTTCGCCAAAGAGCTGCACGCGATCCTCGAGAAGCTGCCGAAGGAGCGCCAGACTTGGTTCTTCAGCGCGACGATCGAGAGCGACGTGAAGCGCATGGCGGATCGCCACATGCGCGACCCGCACATGATCGCGCTGTCGAGCGACGCCGTCGGCGCGGCGCTGATCTCGCACTTCGTCTATCCGCTCAGCGGCATCGATCGCCCGGGCGATCTGAAGCGCATTCTCGAAATCGAAGATCCCGAGAGCGCGATCGTCTTCTGCAACACCAAGGTCGAGACCGAGCGCGTGGCGCAAGAGCTGCAGCAGGCGGGCTTCGACGCCGACTGGCTCAACGGCGATCTGCCACAGAACGAGCGCGAGAAGGTCATGCTGCGGACGCGAGAAGGTCGGCTGCGCTTCCTCGTCGCGACCGACGTCGCGGCGCGCGGCATCGACATTTCGCACCTGACGCACGTCATCA
>Ga0209181_10004057_pt1 | contig 22114 bp, 21 predicted proteins | sample MAT05_FD_187208 | JGI IMG/M metagenome (GOLD analysis project Ga0209181, IMG submission 187208) | Freshwater microbial communities from Lake Fryxell liftoff mats and glacier meltwater in Antarctica - MAT-05 (SPAdes) (version 2) | ecosystem: Environmental > Aquatic > Freshwater > Ice > Liftoff...
ACCTTGCTTCCCAATGAATGATGGAAAAAGCTGGGATGAAACGAGAAGCCCAGCTTCGGGAAAATGTGCTGACTGGCGAGGAATATCACGACGAGACGTTTTATGCGGGGGGGGCAATAAAATAGACACACACCAACTGTTGCTGTCGCCGTAGCACAGCAACGACTAATATTCATCCTTCACAATTACACACCGTGGATTTATTTGACCGCATTTACAATCAAGCAGGCCCATTGGGCAAATACGCCGATGTGGCAGAGGGCTACTACATGTTCCCCCAACTAGAGGGTGAACTGGGCAACCGTATGACGTTCCAAGGCAAAGAGGTGATCTGTTGGAGCATAAACAACTACCTCGGCCTAGCCAACCACCCCGAAGTACGTAAGACCGATGCAGAAGCCGCCGCTCGCTGGGGCCTGGCTTATCCAATGGGCGCACGTATGATGAGCGGTGACACACAACTTCACCACAAACTCGAAACCCAACTCGCCAATTACGTCGGCAAACCCGCAGGTTTGTTGGTGAACTACGGCTATCAGGGCGTACTTTCTGCCATTGACGCACTCCTCACCCGCCACGATGTGGTGGTGTACGATGCTGAAAGCCACGCCTGTATCGTGGATGCCATGCGAATGCACATGGGCAAACGTTTTGCTTTTACACACAACGATGTGGCAAGCCTTGAAAAATGCCTTGTTCGTGCCAAACGCCTCACCGACGAAAGCGGTGGCGGCATCCTCGTGATCACCGAAGGCGTATTCGGAATGCGTGGCGACCAGGGCAAACTTCGCGAGATATGCACGCTGAAAGAAAAGTACGGTTTCCGGCTTTTCATTGACGATGCGCACGGTTTCGGGATGCTTGGGAAAACAGGTGCGGGTGCTGCTGAGGAACAAAATGTGACAGACGACGTAGATATCTATTTCAGCACATTTGCCAAAAGTATGGCACTCATTGGCGGCTTTATCGCAGCACAGCCTGAGATCATTCAGTTCCTGAAGTACAACATGCGCAGCCAAATCTTTGCCAAATCATTGCCCATGCCATTGGTGGAAGGGCTTTTGAAGCGTTTTGAACTGCTGCGCGACCATCCCGAATTGCGCGAAAAACTGTGGCAGAATGTCCGCCTCCTACAAAGCGGGCTCAAAGAACGCGGCTTCGATATTGGCGACACAAATACCTGTGTTACACCTGTATATATGCACGGTGAAGTGGAAGAAGCCATGGCGTTGGTAAAGGACCTGCGCGACAATCATGGCGTTTTCTGCTCTATGGTTGCTTATCCGGTTATCCCAAAAGGGATGTTGATTCTGCGCCTTATCCCAACGGCACAACATACAGAGGAGGATATCCAAATCACCCTCGGTGCATTCACCGCTGTCCGTAAAAAGATGCAAGCAGGTGTGTACAAGCAGTTTGTGCCAGAGGTGTTGGTTTAATTTTCCCAAGCGACTTCCCGAAAGGTTGAAACTTTCGGGAAGTTTTTTCGGATCTGACAACCGTAGAATGCCGAAATTTGCCCAACATGAGCGCCACTACCATCCTCGAAAATGTAATTGACGAGCGAGCCGAAATGGTTCAACTGAATCCTGCTGCTTTGGATCGTATCCTTTCCGAGGGATGGCGTCTACTCGGTCGGCGATTTGTGCGCCACAATTTTTCTACCTGGCACCGCAAACTTTGTCGCACGATCCCGCTTCGGGTCCGGTTGGCGCAGTTTGAACCTTCCAAAAGCCAACGCCAAACGCTTCGGCGCAATTCTGACCTTCAGGCAATGAGTGGCCCCGCCCGATTCGATGCTGATCGTGAGCGTCTTTTTGATCTGCATCGGGAACGTTTCCATGAAAAACAGGCGACTTCGCTGGGCTCTTTTATTCATTCCGATTTCCCGAATAGATTCCCAACAGAAGGCCGCGAACTTGCCGTGCACTTGGACGGCGAACTCATAGCCTGCTCTTTTTACCACTTGGGCGAAAAGGCCGTCTCAGGCACTTACTGTGTTTTCGACCCTGCCCATAGTCGCCGCAGCCTTGGCACGCTCACCATGCTGTTGGAACTGCTCATCGCGAAAGAAATGGGCAAGGAATTTTATTACCACGGTTACACGCACGACACCCCCTCGCAGTTTGATTACAAATTGAGTGTCAAAGGTTTAGAAGCACTAAATTGGGATACTGGCGAGTGGTCGCCCTTAGATCGGGTGCCCGTAAGGCGTTGGGCAGAACTCGTGTAACTTAGAACGGCCACCTCAATCCTTCGGGAAAGGAATGTCTTGCTCGCGCAGTTGCTGCTGAATAGCAAAACGCAGGTCGCTCTGCACCCGATCGGCTTCAAATTTTTGTTGCGTCCAAAACCTAATCTCATAGACAGCGCATTTTTCCTGAAAGTCAGTAAGGAAAATCATTGGCGGATGTTCCGAACTTTTGTCCAAAATATCAGGATGGGCCGCTACAATATTGGTCAGTATTTTTGTCAAGAGCTTCCCATCGGCCGCGTGTGCCACACGGACCTGGACGTAAAATGCGGAAGGCTGAGCATTTTGATGGGTCCAGTTCTGTACGTTTTCTGTAATAAACTTGTGGTTGGGCACAATCATTATATGGCCATCTCGAGTGAGCAATTTGGAGGTTCGGAGATTAATTTCCTCCACTCTGCCCACTTTCCCGTCCACTTCCAGCACATCGCCAATTTCGATGGTACCTTCAAAAAGAAGGAATATCCCAGACACGATATCGCGAAAAATCGGCTGCACCCCCAAGCCAAGGCCAACCAATAAAGCCGCAGAGCCTGCCAGAAGCACGGAGACATGGATGCCCACGATCTCGAACATAACCCCTACCGCTACGGTCCAAATAAAATATTTTACAAGAAGGTAGAGCGACATCCGCCGACCCTTGTTGGAAAGATCCAGAAGCCTGCCACCACCTCGATTTATCACACGGCGAATGGTGCGAAGCAACAGCGTAGTCAACAACCACACCAACACCAAACCCAACAGCATAGCTACGCTGAAGGAGTATTTGTTGATGCTAAACAGCTGATATTCAAGAATGGAATGCATTAAACGGGCATCATGGGCACATAGAGTTCGCCGTGAAGCACGTTTCGTGATATCACGATGCGCTGCACCTCAGAAGTTCCTTCGTAAATTTGTGTAATTTTTGCGTCGCGCATGAGCCGCTCCACATGGTATTCTTTTACGAAACCATAACCTCCATGAATTTGTACCGCTTCTACGGTGTGTCGCATGGCCACTTCGGAAGCAAATAATTTGGCCATGGCAGCAGCTTGATCGTAGTTAAGATGTTGGTCTTTCATGGTAGCAGCACGATACACGAGCAGGCGGGCAGCCTCGATTTCAGTTGCCATATCTGCAATTTTGAAAGCGATGGCCTGGTGCTGGCTGATAGGTTTGCCAAAAGCCTGTCGTTCCTTTGCGTAGGCTACCGAGAGTTCATAAGCCCCCGCTGCAATGCCCAATGCCTGCGCTGCGATTCCGATTCGGCCCCCAGAAAGTGTTTTCATGGCGAATTTAAACCCAAATCCATCTTCACCAATACGGTTTTCTTTGGGCACTTTCACATCGGAATACATGATGGAAGTGGTGTCAGAAGAGCGAATGCCAAGTTTATCTTCTTTAGCTCCTATTGCCACGCCCGGCGAACCAGCCTCCACGATGAGGCAATTGATTCCCTTGTGGCCTTTGGGTACATCGGTCTGTGCCATTACCAGGTGAAGTTTGGAAGTTACGCCGTTGGTGATCCAGTTTTTTGTACCGTTCAGCAGGTAGTGGTCGCCCATATCCACCGCCGTAGTGCGCTGGCTGGTAGCATCGGAGCCAGCCTCTGGTTCGGAAAGGCAGAAAGAGCCGATCCATTCGCCTGTAACGAGTTTGGGCAGGTATTTACGCTTCTGCTCTTCTGAGCCATAAGTTTCGATGCCCCAGCAAACCAAGGAATTGTTCACTGACATAATCACGGAGCAAGAGCTGTCCACTTTTGAAATTTCCTCCATGGCAAGTACGTAGGAAAGGGAATCCATACCGCCACCGCCATATTCGGGCGACACCATCATGCCGAAGAATCCGAGTTCACCCATCATTTTTACTTGTTCTGTGGGGTACTGGCCTTTGCTGTCGCGTTCGATGACGCCTGGTTTTAGTTCATTTTGGGCAAAATCTCTGGCTGCTTGTTGGACGGCGAGCTGCTCTTCTGTTAGCTGAAACATTGTTTGAACGGTTGATGGTTGACGGTTGACGGTTGACGGTACACGGTTGACGGCATTAAAGCCTCACCGTATTTCCCTTTTTCCGTGTGGTGAAGGGTGGTATTGGTTTTGCGGCGGCGAAAGTACGACTGCTTAAAAAAAAGAACCCCGTTAAAGTCTAAAACTTTCAACGGGGTTCTTTAAACGAATGGAAGCGTCAGTCTATAACGTGTTTTTCTACCGCCTGCAGCACCTCTTTGTCAACATCTCTCCGATGGACGAAGGCTACTACGCTGCAATGTTTTGATTCCCAGGCCGCTGGCAGGGTGAGGGTGTAGGTTTTGTTAATCAACTGGCTTGCTTCGAGCGGCTCTACAATGAGGTCGCCGCTTGGAGCAGTTACCACATCTCGCACTACATGGCGGTGAACATAATTTAGAATGAGTGATGAACCACTGAGTTGTTGGCCAATAATACTGTCTTGAGTAATCAATACAGTCAATCGGTGCTCTCCCATGATCTGTTGATCCGGCAGCAAACCAATTTTGATATTAAGTGTGCGAGAGGAAGCATCAAATGTGTTCTCCAAAGTAAGCGCGAGGCTGGGGTCTTTTAACAAATCCTGTGCAACCTCTCCCCCCCAACGGGTATGAGGGGTAAGGAAGATCGTTGTTTCGTTGGGCAGCAATCGGCGGTTGACCGACGCGGTTGGAAACCCTTCAAGTACACCTATATAATTGGCAAGCTCTTGTATTTCGGCGGAGCGATAATCTTCCTGATTGGTGTAGGGAACAGAAAAATTGGCCGCAGCATGGATGGAAACAACCACCAGTTTGTCGGTGCCATATTGCTGCTGCAAAGCAACGAGTGTCTGAGAACCTACGGGGCAGTTTGTGCAGCGCACCCCGGTTACCTCTTCTACCAAAACGGTTCGGCCAGTTACGTTCAGACTTGGGTCTGGAATAGGGATGGGCTGCTCTTTACAAGCAGCCACAAACAGTAGAACAGCGGAGCAAAGAGGGAACAGAATATTTTTCATCGCAAAAATTTAAGTTACTAAAAAATTGGAAGGGCACAAGCCTGATTATTTGATAAAGAACAGCTTCTAAAAAGATGAATTCAGGGTAAGTCTAACCCCATGGAAAGCTGGTTCCAAGCGACAAATACCGCCCGCACAATTGATACCTTCCACTTGTTTCACATAAGCCAATGACACGCGGTTGGATTTCCGCGAATATACGACGCCCAACGAGGGAAAATGGGTCTCATCGTATTTGGTTTTTTCTTTTGCTTTCTCCGCTGTAATCTTCGGATCCAGTGCTCCGTTCTTTATTTTGTACATGTCAGACGCATAGATTATCCAGTGGGGGGCGAGGCCAACTTCTACCAGACCATTTGCCCAAGAACCAAATTCATCCTCTGTAGCCAGGTATTGTGCTTCGATACGGATGGATTTTCGAGGAGTAAATTTATATAAAAATTCAGCGTAAGGAGTGAGGGCATTTACATAAGTGTCTTTCCCTTGATAAACAAAGATATTGTATTTCAATATCTGCAAGCCACCGATGAACTGCCACTTGCGTTTCTGTTTGTAGGTGAATTCGGGAGTGATTTCTCGGTATAGTTCGGTTCCGTCCAAAAACTGGATGTCAGAAAAATTGATCCCTACAGAAAGTTTTTTGTTCAGTTTGTAGCGCACGTCCAATTGCAGTGCCTGTTCGCCCAGTTCTTGTGTAGCGGGTGCGAATCGGGCTGTAAGCCTGTAGGTATTCTGTTTTGCCATCGGGGGCAAGTAATTGATTGGGCCCTGTATACCCAAAGCGTTGGGGTTTTGACGGAGTGAAAAATCCTTGGTGCGTTTGGCTTCAAGCGTAATGCCGAAACCCTTTTTTGAATAGGCAAGGCTTGAATAGAACGTGTAGCCTTCACGATTTACGAGCTTACCGCTAACGGTATCAATCTCATTGTTGATTAGAATAGAACGAGGCGCATTGGGATCGTAAATCACATCCTTTGTTTTGGCCGCGGCTTCAAAAAACCAGGTAAAATTGCCTGCCGTCAAAGTGTTAAAAACAGTTGCAGCGTAAGTATTGTACTGCAAATCAATCTGTTCGTCCTTAAAATAACCAGCGACTTCAAACTTGGCGTCGTCAATGGTTTCACTGGTGTTTGTACGCCCAATGATACCTGCTCCTGGCGCAAAGGAGAAATTTTTGGTGGAATCCGGTTTGACAAAACCTTCAATAACACCTCCTCTGAGAATTGTTCCGTAGCGGTCAAACTGTTGTTTTTGTCGCCCGGTGAAAGCTTTCACCTTCCAATTGTCATTGATCTGATAGCCTACTTGGGCACCAAACAACGCATTGTCAATCATGAGGGTGCGTTCTTCGTAAGCTCGGTAGATGATCCCCGACCCGATTTGGTCATAGAGGTAGCCTCCAGAGATGTCAAACTTGTCAATCTTCTTGTGCACAAACCAGCGGCCGATTCCAACATCAGAATAGGATGCGTTGGGATTCAGCAAATTGGAGTTGTTGAACATGTCAAAACGTAGGCCTGCATCAAAGCCGTTGTGGGAGTAATTGAGCGAAAGCCAGGTTTCTGCGCCAAATTTCTGGTTGTCGTATTGCGGGATTCCCGCTGTGCCCAGCACAGAATCAGCGGCGAAGAAAAAATTGCCGTTGGCCTGAAGGTTGCCTGTAATGTGGGAGCTGTTTTGGGCAAAGCCCGAAAAGCAAAAGGCAATCAGGGGAAGCGCGAGTGTAAGTCTATTCATACAAGAAGGAAGGATATTCGGGCAAAGGTAGTTTGCCTGAAAAATCCTTTCTCCTTTTGAATGCGCAAAATGGTCGGTTGCGGACAAATCAGTTGGCCATGACCATTGACAGTGCTTCTGTCAACAGCCATGGCCTACTATTTTTTAATTCCAGCTTACATATTCTGGTATGTCGGCTATGATTTCAAAGCGATTGCCTTTGTTGTACATAACCTGACTCCAAAGGTTGGAGGGCTTGGATTTGAAAAGATAGTTGGCGTGCATGTGGGCCGTCACCCAGGAGCCAATCTCCATTTCCTCATCAAGCTGCCCGCCCGACCAGCCAGCGTAGCCCACAAAGAATCGGATATTGTCTGGCTCAATTAAGCCACTCGTGATCAAAAATTTGAGGCTGTCAAAATCGCCACCCCACCACACGCCATCGGTGAGCTGGATACTTTCTTCCAACAAATCGCCCACATTGTGGACATAATGCAGGGTGTCGGTTTGCACAGGGCCACCATAAAACACCTCCGCCTCAAACTCTGGGAAGGTGTTGATGAGGTCGGTTACCTTCATATCCGTTTTTTTGTTCAGGATGAAGCCTACACTCCCCTCTTCATGGTGTTCGCATAGCAGTATTACAGCACGTCGGAAATACGGGTCGAGCATAAAAGGCTCTGCCACCAAGAGCTGCCCGCTTTTAATCATGGAATTGGTAGTCATCGCACACAAAGGATTAGTTGCGGACGAAAGTAAGTAAGAATGTTTTTACGCCCAAATTTTTTTCGCTGAACAAAATTTACTTGGATGCTGAAACAATCTCCACGCCTGCTGAAGTGCCAATTCGATCAGCGCCTGCATCCAGCAAGGCCTGTGCATCTGCCAAAGTTCGGATTCCTCCGGCAGCTTTGATTTTTATATTGGCAGGAGCAATTGTACGGAGTGTACGCACCATTTCGGGCGTAGCTGCATGGCCATGGAAGCCTGTGCCTGTCTTGAGGTAGGCCACCCGGGCGGAATTTGCGAATTCACAAACCCGGCGAATTTCCTCTGAGGTAAGCAGTCCGCATTCGAGGATAAGTTTGAGCGTACGGCCCCGCATATTGGTGGCGAGGGCGAGGGCTTCAATGTCGTTGCCCACGTGGTTCCATAGCCCACTTTTGATGGCTGCAATATTGATGACGGCATCAATTTCGTCCGCTCCATCTTCTGTGGCACGTTTAATTTCTTCGCTTTTGGCTGCTATGGCTGAGTATCCCATGGGGAAACCGATCACGGTAACAACCCGGGTTTTTGGGTGCATTTCGTCCATTAAGCGTTTGGCATCGCGCACAAACAGTGGCGGTACGCAGACCCCTGCAAATTTATGCCGTTGGGCTTCTTCGCAAATGCGGCGCACATCGGCTATGCTGGTGTCGGGTTTCAGGATGGTCTGTTCGATGAAATTGGCGATTTCTGACATAGTAGCTTACTCACTTTTTTCGTACTAATTTTTACAAAAACTGCTCCGAGAATAATTGACTTGCTGGAGATAAACAGACATTCCCGAATGGTAGCAAAAGGAAAGGTCAAAGGCCATTTCTAATGGCTTGAGCATACAAATGTAACACCTGTTTTTTGGTCTTTGGTTTAAACCCGTGAAAATTTCCCTCAGGGCACCTCCACCGCATTGAGCACCCGCGTTACAATGTCGTCTGCGGTTAGCCCTTCTGCTTCTGCCTCATAAGTTAGTCCGATGCGGTGTCGCAGCGCATCCGCACAAATGTATCGAACATCTTCAGGCACCACATAGCCTCTTCTACGCAAAAAAGCAGTAGCTCTGGAAGCCTGCGCCAATGCGATACTGGCCCTCGGCGAACCTCCATACTGCAGGAGCGGAGCAAGGTTCTGAAGTCCGAACTGAGCTGGATTGCGTGTGGCAAACACAATATCAAGAATATACTGTTCTATTTTTTCGTCCATATAAATGCCGTGCATTACCTCCCGGGCACGAAGCAAGGTGGCTGTATCCAGCACTTTGTGGACATGGGGCTGTTCGCCGGAAAGATTGCGGCGCATAATGTCGCGCTCATTTTCCTTGGAGGGATAGCCGATTTTGACTTTCAACAAAAAACGGTCTGCTTGTGCTTCGGGGAGTGGATAGGTGCCTTCTTGTTCTATGGGGTTTTGGGTAGCTAATACGAGGAAGGGATCTTCCAAAGGAAAGGTTTCTGATCCGATGGTGACTTGCCGTTCCTGCATGACTTCTAGTAGTGCACTTTGCACCTTCGCTGGAGCGCGGTTGATCTCGTCGGCCAGCACAAAATTGGAGAACACCGGGCCTTTACGCACCGTAAATTCCGAGCGAGCAGGATTATAGATCATCGTACCCAACACATCTGCTGGCAGCAGGTCGGGGGTAAACTGGATTCGGCTGAACTTGGCATCCACGGCTTGTGCCAATGTTTTGATGGCCAGCGTTTTGGCCAAACCGGGCATCCCTTCTAGCAAGATGTGGCCTTTGGTTAGCAGCCCAATGAGTAATTTTTCGAGCATTTGCTCCTGGCCGACGATGACTTTGGAGGTCTCTGCTTTTAGTTGTTCCACGAATCCGCTTTCGAGATGGATTTGGTGGTTGAGGGCTTGGAGGTCGAAATGTTGGGCCATTATTCTTGTGAATGCGGGTATTTTTATTTCACGCAACACCGCTACGATATTATGGCAAAAGTTGCGCTTTAGCGACGTTGCTTGAAAATAAAAGAGGGGCAAAAGTAGTAAGGGTTGCTGATCTCTAAAGGTTTCTGCTGCGAAGGTTTTGCCCTTTTACTACTTTTGCTGCCTAAAATCAGCGGGTAGAATTTCAAAACAATGCTCGCTGGGTCAAAGCAGCAAAAATTTCACATAATGAAAGGATATGTTTTCCCTGGTCAGGGTTCTCAGGCAGAGGGTATGGGCAAAGAACTTTTCGAGACAAATACCCATGCCAACGAACTTTATGAGCAAGCCAACACCATACTCGGTTGGCGTATCAGTGATGTAATGTTCAATGGAACCAAGGAGGATTTAACCCAGACGAACGTAACACAGCCGGCGGTATTTCTAGAAAGCATCATACGAGCAAAAGTAGTGGGTGATGCGTTTCAACCTGCGGCAGTGGCAGGGCATTCCCTGGGAGAATTCACAGCGCTTTGTGCAGTAGGCGCCTTGTCTTTTGAGGAGGCGCTTTTGCTTGTGGACAAGCGGGCGTCTGCCATGCAAAAGGCTTGCGAACTGGTGGACGGAACCATGGCCGCCGTGTTGGGCATGGAAGATCCTGACGTTGAAGCCGTTTGCCAAAGTATTGAAGATGAAATTGTTGTGGCAGCCAACTACAATTCTCCGGGTCAATTGGTGATTTCCGGCTCCCGCAGGGGCATTGAAATAGCAGCAGAGAAACTTATGGCGTGTGGAGCCAAGCGGGTACTGGTGTTGCCAGTGGGCGGGGCATTCCACTCGCCATTGATGAAGCCTGCGCAAGATGAGCTGGAGCAGGCCATCAACGCGGCCAATTTTTCAAAACCCATCTGCTCTGTTTATCAAAACGTTCACGCAAAGGCTGTGACTGACCCTGAAGAAATCCGAAAAAATTTGATTGCCCAACTCACCGCGCCTGTTCGTTGGACCAAAACAATAGAAAACATGTTCGCCGATGGCATCACGGAGTTTGTGGAAGTGGGCGCAAGTGCTGTATTGCGCGGAATGATTCGTAAAATCAACAAAGACGCCATTACTGACGGACTTTAATTATAAACCTCATCACCCTATCACTTTATAGATCATGTTCGATAACCTACTCGGCAACCTCCAAAAGCAGCAAGAAGAACTGCAACAAAAATTGGCTGAAACTTTTGTAGAAGCGGATGCTGGTGACGGCGCCGTAACGGTAAAAGCCGGCTGCGACTTGCACATTGAAAACATCAAGATTGACCCAGCCAAACTGGACATGAACGATCTGGAGCAAGTAGAAGACTTGGTGCTGGTGGCCGTAAACGAGGCTTTGGAAGAAGCCAAGAAAAAGGCCGCCCTCGAAACCAACAAGCTTCTGCAAGGCATGATGCCGCCCGGAATGGGCGACTTGGGCGGGATGCTTGGACGATAAAAACGTCGTTTTTTGGCACGAAGCCCATTTCAGTTTCAAAGCCCACACTTTCCAGGCATCGGCTGCGTTTCAACCCTAAACCCTAAACCCCCTAAACCCTAAACCCTAAACACCCTAAACCCCCTAAACCCTAAACCCTAAACCCTAAACACCCTAAACCATCTCAACCTTTCCCCAAAACTCGATTCTCGGATGCGATTATTTTTTCTCCTTTCTTTATTATTTATTTCTGCCGCGGCTTCAGCCCAATCAGACAAATTGGAAGCCTACTTTTCTTTTGACAACTGCAAAGGCGTGGACGATAGCGGCAACGGCTCCAGCGGGGCACTCAAAGGTGGCATTGGTTGCGCATGTGGCCTTCAGGATTCCGCCATGTATTTTCAGGACGATAATGATGCCCTTAATCTTGTAGGACCATTCGCCGATGTGTTCAGTACCAGCGATTTCACGGTGAGTTTCTATTTTCGTCCTACTCCACAAAGCGCTCAACAAAATGCCTCGCAACTTGTAATGGCCAAGCAAGATTCCTGCAATTTGAACCATGCTTTTTGGGTGCGTTACAACGACTTCGGGACGGTCGGGACCATTTCCGCTGGAATTAGCGAGAATGATACCCTGCTCGCTACAGTTACTTCCAAACTTGATCCCAATGCATGTTGGCAATTCATTACGATTACACGAAGCAACAAGCTTTTCTCGCTTTATGTAAACGGAATCTGGCGTGATTCACGAACCTCTGCTGCCCGTATAGACCTGACCAATACAACACCGCTCGTTATCGGCGATCCGGTTTGTCCGCTTGATGTGGAATTTGAGGGCGTTTTTGACGAATTGCGCTTTCACAGCAAGGCGCTCATCGAAGAGGATTTAAAAAAATACAACCTACGCGCCGATCAAATCTTGACCCGCGACACTTTGGTTTATTTAGGGAATTCGTTCCAACCGGCTGTTTCACAATACTGTGTAGGTCAATACACATGGTCTCCCTTGTCAGGGGTTGATGACCCTACGGTGGCACAGCCTCTGATTACACCTACAGAGACGACGACGTATAAGATTGTATTTACCTATGATGACGATTGTATCGCTCAGGATACCGTCCATGTAACCGTCATTGATCCTGCCACGCTTGACTGCAACCAGGTTTTCATCCCCAATGCGTTCACACCCAGCGAAACACCGAAGGTCAACGACATTTTTGGTATAAGTAACCCCTTTGCGGTGGATGATTTTATCTCCTTTGAGATATTTGACCGTTGGGGAGGCCGTGTGTTTGAGGCAGCTACACAATTCGAGACTTGGGACGGCACTACGAACGGCAAACCCGCTAACCCGGGGGTATTCCTGTATCGGTTGCGCTACAAATGTGACGGTGTGGAAAAGGTAAAAGCGGGGAGCTTGACCTTGTTGCGCTGAGCTAATCATCTCCTGCGGATAAATGTGTGGCACACCTTAGAAAGTCTGTTACACTAAAAAAGAAAAGCCCAAGGCACGTTTGCCTTGGGCTTTTTCACTAAACCGTTTCTATTGTATGAAGCAATAGTCAATTATCCAAACGTGTGCCAAAAATGGAAAATTTCCAAATTGGGCGAAATTTTAACAAAAATAATGTGCTTGGGTACCCACGAAACGCGCTAAGGAACGCGGCACCAATAACTTAGTCATTTGATGCCACCCTTTGTTCCATCATACGGCCGCTATTTTTCTTTAAATAGCCCAACTATTCGCAGAAAAATAGTGTTGTCTGATGAAAAAATGGTTGACCTAAAATGACTAATTTATTGGTGCCGCGTTCCTAATGCCGCAAAGGAGTGTCGTATTGGAGAAAATTTGTGCAATTCGTGGCTACCCAAATAGACATAAAAAACCCTGTCAAATATTGCTACTCGACAGGGACAAAACAAAAAACAAACACTATGAACAAACACTAAGTAAAACTCAGTAAATATCTTTTAGCAGAAATAAGTGTTGAAACATTAAGAGGCAGCAAATGTAACTGCATTTCACTCTTTTGTCAAGAGCAAATTTTTATTTTTTGCTCCTAAAAGTCCAATTTTAAAATATTCTATTGAATGATGTCTACAGAAAAGAGGGAGCAAATTTTGGCCCAAAGCGAGAAACCTGCCTCATCTTTGCCCGCTTTTTAGTCAAAATGTATAATTTATAGGCTGAACAGCAAGTTTCTAAAAACATGACTATGTCCAACATAACTACAATATTTCTTGGGTGCATCCTGCTGTTTTGCACTGCTTGCGGTTCAACTGAGGAGGAACTTGCCCGGCGATCTGCCGCCGCCCGGCAAGTTGGCGCCACCAAAACGGTTCCAGACGGCATGGCCGTTTTCCGGCAAAAATGCGTCACTTGCCATGGGTCAGACGGTAAGCTGGGCCTCAACGGTGCTAAAGACCTGACCCAAAGCGCACTCACCCTTGAAGAGCGGGTCAACATCATCACCAACGGCAAAAAACTTATGACCCCTTTCAATACAATCCTTAGCTCAGAGGAAATTCAGGCCGTAGCTGAATACACTCAGAGCTTGAAAAAATAACACCTCAATGCAGAAAGATTCCCTCGTTTTAGTCACAGGTGCTACGGGATTCGTAGGCTCCTATTTAACACGATTGTTGACCCAAAAAGGTTTGCGTGTCAGAGCCTTGCGCCGAAAAAACAGCAACATGGCTCTGGTCGCTGATGTGGCAGAGATGGTGGAGTGGGTGGAAGCCGACATCACAGATTTGGGAGCCTTAGAAGATGCTTTTGAAGGCGTGACCCATGTATGCCATTGCGCCGCAGTCGTTTCATTTCACCCAAGGGACGGCGGCAAAATGTTGAAAATCAATCTAGAGGGTACGAAAAACATCGTCAATCTCTGTCTGGATTTTGGCGTAAAAAAATTGATACATGTGAGCAGTATCGCTGCATTGGGGCGTACTGCCAACCGCCCACATTTGGATGAAAATTGCAAATGGGTAGAAAGTAAGGCCAATAGCCGCTACGCGCTCAGCAAGTACGGCGCTGAAATGGAGGTGCAACGCGGTATTGCCGAAGGGCTTTCTGCTGCCATTGTCAGCCCTTCAGTGATTGTTGGGAGCCAAGGCTGGGACGAAGGCATGGCTGGCTTTTTCAAAAAGATTGACGAGGGGCTCAAATTCTGTCCCAGCGGAGGCTCCGGCTTCGTGGACATCCGCGATGTGGTGCGATTTATGGTGCTTCTTTTGGAAAGCGATATTTCCGGCGAACGATATGTTTTGAACAGCGAAAACCTCTCCCACCAACAGTTTTTTGGCATGATTGCCAAAGCATTAGGGGTTCCACCGCCGCCCATCACCGTCGGGCCATTTTTGGCCGAAGTAGCTTGGCGTGTAGAATGGTTGAAAGAAAAAATCCTCGGCACTACACCGCTTGCCACCAAGGAAAGCGCTCGCGCCAGCGTGACGTACTACACATACGGGAATGAAAAATCTCGCTCGGTTTTTGGGTTTGAATACTTGACAATGGAGCAGACGGTGAGGGATACAACTGCGCAGTATTTGGCTGCTAAAGGGGAGGGGTACTCGGTGAAGTTTTTGCGGTGATGGTTGGCGGGGCGCGATGAAAAAAGGTTGGCTAAGTCAAGACGAATTGTTTTATATTTGTCTAAAACTTGCCAACAATCAATGAATGCTGCCTATTTTCAAAACCTGCCCCAACTCCTTTGCCATCACCTCTCCAAAGCAACACACAACATCAGTGTCGCTGTCTGCTGGTTTTCTCACAAAGACGTTTTTGAAACCTTGCTTGAACGCCTCCGAGCAGGAGTTCGTGTAGAACTTCTGCTTGAATATGACAGCCAGAACATCCGCGATGGCGGGCTTGATTTTCAGCAGTTTATCCGAACTGGCGGACAGTTCTGGGCTTGTCGGGCGGCTGGATTGATGCACCACAAATTTGCAATTTTAGATGACCGCCTGCTGCTCACGGGTTCCTTCAATTGGACCAATAATTCCAACGCAGAAAATCTGCTGCTTACCGATGAAGCGATAACTTTGGCCGCATATCGCGAAGAATTTATTCGCCAAAAAGCCCATGCTCAACGTATTTTTCAGGTGCGCCGTGCCGATGTAAAAGTGTTTGCTGCTTTTCCTTTGTTTGAAAAAACGGCGTTTCCGATTACTGATTTGCGCAAAAAAGTGAGCCGTGGGACGAATGTGTGGCTTGTTCGATTGGACAAACTGAAAATGGATCGGACCTCGGTCTTTTCTGAACAGCAAATCCCGTTCGATGCCGTGAATCTCCTTGCCCCCTTTTGGACGGCTTATCGGATGTGGGACGAGGAACTGTTTGAGGAGAAGATGGAGCGGCTTAAACCCGAATCCTCCGAAGTTTTGCTTCGCGAGCTCCGCTGCTGGGCCCGGAGAATGAAAATCGGAGACCTGGTTTTTGGTGTAAGCCGGAACGCTGTTCCGGCAAAAGATAGGGCCAGGAACAGCACTCCAGAATACCTCCTCGCTGTGGGCATTATTCAGTCTCATCCGCAGCCGTTTATAGGCGAAGATTTTTCGAGCTTTCGATCGGTGCAATGGTTGAAAATTATGGAGGAAATGCCTTATTTGCTGCCCGAAAAAACTTCTGGTCAGCCCGTGGCGAAGTATCGCGGATCGGCGTTGAGGGTGTTGCAGGAGGTTTTTGGGCAAACAAATCTACTTTAACATGAATAAAATTGACTTGGACAAATTGCTGCAAGGCCGCCAGCCTAAAGACCTGGACGAGCTGAACAAGATTCTTCAGGAAGAAATGCACCGACATAACAATGCGCCCAGGCCGGAGTTCTACGGCATTTCGTCCCACCAAATGCGCTTTTTGCTGTACGATCCCTTCATTGACGGCTCGACTTTCGGCTTTAAGGATTTTGACCCCGCGGTGCTAAACAAATGCCCCTTTTTCCTATTGGCAGAAAATATGCTCCGGCTCACGGTACAGGCTACTAACCCATTTAAACTGACCAGCTCCACTGCTGCTCTCCCCGTCAAAGTGGTACAAGCGTTGTACGAACAAACGACGCTGAAAGATGAATTGATTCATTTGGGCATAAGTAAACTTTATAAGGAGACGGACTCTAAGCATATACATGTCTGCAAAATCGTGCTTGAACTGGCTGGCATTGTCCGCAAACAACAGGGCAAATGGCACCTCACCAAAAAGGGGCAAAAACTCTCGAAGCCTTCCCAACGCTTTTGGAGGAGATAGAGTCAAGTCACAGGGACAATCCGAAAAGAACATTGACCAATTGTTTCGTCACTCGTTTTTTTAGTCGCTTCGCGGTTTGGTGGGGACTGGTAGAAATGGAGGAGCCGTTTGATATTTTCGACCCGGGCATTTGTCTAGTCCAAAAAAGTGAATTGTTGGACGAGGTGTTCCGGATGCCAAGCATGGAAGGTTGAAGAATAGTTTTCCACAAGGCATCTATGTATCCCACTTTTTGTTTTAAATTTGCACAAAATAAATACATGCATTTCTGCCAAATTGTTTAAAAAGATAAAACACTAGAAAGATTTAAATAAGGCTTTGAACTTAACTCAAAAGTGAAGAACTTTGTCCTTGAAATATTTGATGCTGAGTTTCCGCTCGTTACTTATTATTCCGTCCGTTGGGATGAATCGAAAGAAAACGAAACGAATAAATTTGTGCTTCGCTTTGCCAGTTCTGAAGAGTTTAGGCCGTTTTACCAGCAAATCGCTGCACTACTCGTTGATATGGGCGAACGAAAATCTGCCCGAAAATACTATTTCAGTCGCCATGAAGATGCAGCTTCGGCATTGCCACCTAAAGGAACGTTTGAAGTCAATGGAATTGAGATCAATTTTTACCGAAATCCACTGCGCTTATACTGTACCCGCCTGAATGACAATATGGTAGTGCTATTCAATGGCGGTCTAAAAACCGCCCGAACCGCCCAAGCCAGCGAAGACCTTTCCCGAAAATTCAGTGAGGCGCAACATTTCGCCAAAACGATTTGGGAAGCAGTGCAAGACAAGACAATCCTGATTAAAGAAACAAGCCGTCGGATTACTAATTTTGACGGCACTGAACACGATATTTTGCTCTAAATCATGGCTACTAAAAGTCTTTTCCGCCAAACTTTGGATGAAATCCCTGCCGAAACGCACATCTTCATTCAAAAATATACCGACATCCTCGACCGGGTGCAGGCCATACTGGATCGGAAAGGCATGAAGCGGCGCGACCTTGCACAAGCCCTTGGTAAAAGTGAATCAGAAATCAGCAAGTGGCTGGCCGGAGATCATAATTTCACTTTGAAGAGCCTTGCCAAGTTGGAAGCGGTACTTGGGGAGGATATATTGGTTGTGACATCTGCGGGAAGTTCTAAGCCCAATGGTGGTGGGGTTGCCACTGCTAGCTCGATTAAGGCAGAAAACCCTGTACGCGAAGCGTCAAAAAGGAAAAAAGCAGTTGCTATTTAGTTGTTATGACCAACTCACCACCACTCAAACTTTTTATCATTTACGCCCGCGAAGATCAGCCAGCGCTGCTGGAATTAAAGGCGCACCTGCGTCCGCTTGAAAAACGGGGCGATTTAACGGTGTGGTACGACGGAAAAATATTGCCTGGCGAGAAATGGGGTGAAGCGATCAAAACGCAGCTTGAGACTTCCAATATCGTACTATTGTTTATTAGCAAGTTCTTTTTTAACTCTGAATATATTGAAAAAGAGGAACTTAAAAAGGCATTGGAGCGACACCAGAAAGGCGAAGCGACTGTGGTGCCGGTGATTGTGAAACCCTGTTTATGGGATGCGTATGAAGAGATTGCTGCTCTGCAAGTACTACCAAAGGATGGGAAGCCTGTGTCAAGTTGGGTCGATACGGATGAGGCTTGGACGAATATTGCTAAAGGGGTAAAAAAAATATTAGAAAAGCGTACTGAAGGCGCCGCCGATAGACATGAAAAGATCCTAACTCGTTCAACAGAGCACGAAATAAAGTTTTTAGATAAAAAAAAATCTGTTTCAGATATATTAAATTATAAGTCTTATAAAAAAATAGCACAAGATAAAACGGGAGGAAGTCTATATGAGCATCCCGATCATCACCGTGGTGTAGATATTCTGATCAGTTACTGGATAATTAAATTTGGTAAAAAAATATGGCTTTTACCTTCCGAAAGGGGAAGTCTTAAGGCAGATATTATTATGGATGATGAAGATTGGAATTTTCAAAAAATTGATGAAAATAAAGGAAAGCATGGGGTTCAAAGAGATTTGCTTCTAATATCCTTTGCTTTATTGAGGGGAATTACAGAGCAAACGAGATCACATTTGGAATTTATAGTGCAATAAAATTTGACAAAGCCAAAAGATTGAAGAAAATCTGGGTTTTTCTCTTAAAATCAAACTCACTAATAGAATTGTCACGAGAGGAAATTCTAGAGGGAAAATTTGTTAAAAAGTTTTTTTTAAAAACTGAAGAAGCTACCTAAGAAAAAAGTCAACAAAGGCTTTGTCACCTACTGAGCAGTGGATTAAAAGTACTAAAAGAAAGAGTATCTAACCTCAACCTCCTCTCTATTGAGAAGGCTATTCTATGCCAGATACACGTCTTCCCGCATTTTCGATTGCAAATAGCCTATAGTTACTTTAAACTCTTAATTAACTTCTTCTTTGTGATGAATCCTAATGACTCAGCCCCAATAAAATTCAAAGCTGTGCAAAAATAATAAACTTCCAGTAAAACACAACATGCCATGCCAAACTTCGCCCACTTACACTGCCACACCCAATTCTCCCTCCTCGACGGAGCAGCCTCCATCCCCGGCCTTTTCAAAAAAGCCGCTGCCGATGGCATGAAAGCCCTGGCCATCACCGACCATGGGAATATGTTTGGCGTATTCCAATTTGTGGCTGAAGCGGCCAAGCATGAGGGTGTAAAACCCATCGTGGGCTGCGAGTTCTATGTGGTGACGGATCGGCATCGGCGCACGTTTACCAAGGAAGACAAGGACCGGCGTTACCATCAACTTTTCCTAGCCAAGAATCCAGAGGGATACAAAAACCTGGTGAAACTCTGCTCGCTGGGCTACATCCAGGGCCTCTACGGCAAATACCCGCGCATTGACAAAGAGCTGATTTTGCAATACCACGAAGGATTGATCGCTACCACTTGTTGTATCGGAGCCATGGTGCCGCAAGCCATTTTGAAAAAAGACGAAGCAGCAGCCAAGAAAGAATTTGAATGGTGGCTCGATATTTTTGGCGAGGACTATTACATTGAGATTCAACGACATCAGATGGCCGAGCAAGACCGTGTGAACGAAGTTTTGCTCCGTTGGGCGGAGGAATACAAGGTGAAAGTGATCTGTACCAACGACTCGCATTACATAGACCAGAAAGACTCCAATGCCCACGATATTCTGCTTTGCGTGAACACTGGCGAAAAACAAGCCACACCCGCCATCCGGGAATTCGTGGAAGAAGGCACGGTGATGAAAGGTGGGCGATTCGCGTTCTGGAACGACCAGTTTTATTTCAAAACACAGGCAGAGATGGGGGCCTTGTTCAAAGACGTGCCACAATCCCTGGACAATACCATGGAAATTGTGGACAAGTGCGAACACCTGAAACTGAAAAAGGACATTCTCCTGCCCAATTTCGTAGTGCCGCAAGAATTCCAAACTCAGGACGATTACCTGCGCCACCTGACCTTCGAGGGCGCTCGAAAAAAATACCGGGAAATCACACCCGAAGTCGAAGACCGTCTCAATTTTGAGTTGCACACGGTCAAAACCATGGGCTTCGCAGGCTACTTCCTCATTGTGGCCGACTTTATCAACCACGGCAAAGACATTGGTGTGTTCATCGGCCCAGGTCGCGGATCAGCTGCCGGCAGCGCGGTGGCGTATTGTATTGGGATCACGAACATAGATCCGATCAAATACCAGTTGCTGTTCGAACGATTCTTGAACCCCGACCGTAAATCAATGCCCGATATTGACACGGACTTCGACGATGAAGGCCGGCAAAAAGTCATTGATTATGTGGTGGAAAAGTATGGTAAACAGCAAGTTGCGCAGATTGTGACTTATGGCACGATGGCCGCTAAAATGTCTATCAAAGACGTGTCGAGGGTACTTGATTTGCCGCTCGACCAGGCCAATGCACTCGCCAAACTCGTCCCCGACAAGCCAGGCACCTCCTTGAAACGGGTTCTAACCGCGCCATTTACCGGCGAAGGATCGCTCGCAGAGAAAGAAAACCTCGGTCCTGAAGACATTGAAAATGCCAAAAAACTCCGCGAACATTTAGCCGCTGTAAACACGCCCGAAGGCATGGTTTTGAAAGAAGCCATGATCCTCGAAGGCTCGGTGCGCGGCACAGGCATCCACGCAGCAGGCATCATCATTGCGCCGATGGATCTGACGGAAATTATTCCGGTCTATGCCTCCAAAGAAACCGAACTGCTCATCACGCAGTACGAAGGCTCCATCATTGAGGATGCAGGGGTTATCAAAATGGACTTTTTGGGGCTCAAAACCCTCACCATCATCCGCGATGCGCTCGTGCTCATTGAGCAAAACCACGGGGTCAAAATCAGCATTGACGACCTCCCGCTCGACGACAAAAAAACATACGAACTCTACCAGAAAGGCGAAACCAACGGCACCTTTCAGTTTGAAAGCGCGGGAATGCAGAAGTACCTCCGCGACCTTAAGCCCGATAAATTTGATGACTTGATCGCTATGAACGCGCTTTATCGTCCTGGACCGCTGGAGTACATTCCCGATTTTATCGCACGCAAACACGGGCGGCAGGCGGTGACCTATGATTTGCCAGAAATGGAAGAATATCTGCGTGAAACCTACGGAATTTGCACTTACCAGGAGCAAATTATGCTGCTTTCGCAGAAGATAGCCAATTTTTCAAAGGGAGATGCTGATGTGCTTCGGAAGGCAATGGGCAAAAAGCAAAAGTCCGTACTTGACAAGATGAAAGGCCAATTCATGGAAGGTGCAAAAGCCAACGGCCACCCTGAGAAAGCACTCGAAAAAGTCTGGACCGACTGGGAGGCCTTCGCCATGTACGCCTTCAACAAGTCGCACTCAACCTGCTACGCTTTAGTGGCCTATCAAACGGCTTACCTCAAAGCCCACTACCCCTCGGAATACATGGCGGCGGTGTTGACCCACTCGCAGAGCAATATTGAAAAAATCACGTTCTTTCTGGAAGAGTGCAAGCGCATGGGGCTGGCCGTGAAAAGCCCCGACGTGAATGAATCCATCGTTAATTTTTCCGTCAATAAAAAAGGGGATGTCCGCTATGGGATGGGAGCGATCAAAGGGGTAGGCGAAGCGGCGGTGGAAGTCATGATTGTAGAGCGTAAAAAAGGCGGCCCGTTCAAAGATATTTACGATTTCATGCGCCGGGTCAGCCTACGCGTGGTGAACAAACGGGTAATGGAAAATTTGGTGTACGCCGGGGCTTTCGACAGTTTCGGCCTTTCGCGTGGGGTGTTTTTCACTCCAACCGAAAAACACGAGAGCTTTATCGAAAACCTGCTGAAATACGGCTCAGCGCATCAGGAAGACAAGGTGTTGTCTGTCAATTCCCTTTTTGGTGACCTCTCCGACTCGGTCAGCATCCCTGAACCAAAAGTGCCCAGAGCCGAAGAATGGGGACTCATATTTAGACTCCAGAAGGAGCGCGATGTAGTGGGTATTTACCTCAGCGGCCACCCGCTCGACGATTTCCGTTACGAGTGGGAAACCTTCGCCTCGCCACTCGCCAACATCGAAAACTTCAAAGGCCGCAAAGTCAATGTGGCCGGTTTTGTGCTCAAGGCCGAACATCGCATCAGCCAAAAAGGGACGGGCTGGGGGCGATTTACTTTGCAGGATTATACGGGATCGCTTGAAATCACGATGTTTTCGGAGAGTTACGCCAAGTTCAAATCCTTTTTTGAAGAAGGCACTACCGTGTATGTAGAAGGCGAGTACAAGCAACGCTACAACTCAGATGAGATGGAATTCAAGGTGTTGAACGT
>Ga0209181_10004059_pt1 | contig 22100 bp, 17 predicted proteins | sample MAT05_FD_187208 | JGI IMG/M metagenome (GOLD analysis project Ga0209181, IMG submission 187208) | Freshwater microbial communities from Lake Fryxell liftoff mats and glacier meltwater in Antarctica - MAT-05 (SPAdes) (version 2) | ecosystem: Environmental > Aquatic > Freshwater > Ice > Liftoff...
ATTATTGTCCTGACTTATGCACAACAAGAAAATGTGTTGGAAATAATGAAACAACGGCATAAAAGAAGGCAAGATGATATAGATCGGTACTACAGAAAAATTTAAAAATGACTTTGTTAAAGTAGAATTAAAGACTTAATTAAATGTATTACTCATTTACAAGAGTAAACATACTATTTATATCTGGATATTACCACCGTTAAAACATCCTTTTGTCCGGGTGTTTTAACGGTATTTATTTTTACATACTCAACGAATAATATTCATTGGTTTCCAATTTCTATTTCCACTCCATCATTCCATTGTTTGTATTCCGGTGTATAATACAGATAAACATTACTTGCCTTGCCTTTGTAATTACCAGGTATGGAAGCTTTCAGATCAAGCTGGATAGTTTTGGTTTCATTGATAGCAAAGCCCATCCAGTACAGCACTAAATAATTATCAAAAATCTCATAGTAGGCCGCTTTGTTTTGCTCCATTATTTCCTTCAACTGCCAGGGTTGTACTTCCAGTCCGGCAGGGATGCCGATTTTTGCAATGGCCATTGGCTGCAATATTTGTTGTGTATTGGTTACTGCTATTTCCATGCGTACAGTTTCTCCAATTTTGGCCTTGTTGCTGTTAAGTTTAGTATTGATGGTAAGCGCTGCCTTATCGCTGTTAGGCGGTGTAAATGTGGCATACGATACTTCAAAATTATAAGGGATGGTTTTTTTAGCATCGATGTAGCGTACAGCAAATGTATTGCCCCCATCTTTGAATACTTCAGCAGCCTTGTTTCCCGGAGTAATGTTTTTTTCATTCAGCAAAAAACTTACCTGTGCCTCTTTTGCTACCGCCCCTGCTATTTTTGAATAGGCCACCACTGCCTGCAAAGCCAGTACCGTGGCCTGTGTAGAACCATAGCCATAATAAGATTTGGAGGACAATATTTTGGTAATTAAATCAGCCATGACGCCAATTTCTGGGGTAGGTTCTTTTGCCAATGCCATTGCATACAACGACATGCATTCTACATTCAATGAAATATCCCTGGAGTTCACCACACTTGTTTCTGACTGCAGGCTATTTTTTTGATAACTGCTGTTGAGCAAATTCATAAACTGTATGTATGATTTGTCATCCTTCATATTACTGGCCGCCAATGCCATCATCGCCATCAGGTAAGCATCTTTGCTTTCGATGGCTTTTTTAACAGCCGTTTCATATTCCAATTGTATCTCGTTACCAATGCCAGCTTTTGTGAGCGCATACACAATGTAGATGTTGGCAATCTTATTTGGCACAGATGCAAACCGGTCATAACCGCCGGAAGCCAGCGTGAAAGCTCCTTTACCATCTCTCCTGCTCAGCAAAAATTCTTTTGTACGTGCCAGCATTTTTTTATCTACGCTGATAAACTGCTGCATGTCGGTAAACTCCAGCAGGCCATAAGCAGTGAGCGCTTCATGGGGCGGCGTTTTACCAAACCATTCAAATCCATTTTGTGCCGTTTCAAAACCAATCAGCCTTTTGTATCCATTTTCAATATATTCAAGTGCTTTCTTTTCTACAGCAGGATTGCTTTTACCAGACTCCTTTAAATACTGCAGGATAGAAATGTTTGGATAAGTAGTGGAAGATGTTTGTTCAAAACACCCACCCGGTTCTCTCAGCATAGATTCTATACCGTCAAGTAACTGGCCTTCTACATTATCAAATAATTTTAATTTTGTTATCAAACTGCCCGGCACCATTTTGTTAATTGTAAACTGGTGAACAGCAGATGTATTGCCGGAAAAAGTTTCAACCACCGGGAAACCTTTGTCTGCGGCAGTAATAGGCAAAGTAATTGTTTCGGTATTGAAATGCCTGCTCACAATAAAACTGATCTGTCCTTTCATTGCAGCGATGGCTTCTATTGGCACCAATATTTGTTTAGAACTATCAGCACCCAATACAATTACTTTAGCATAATTTCCTATTTTGATATTTTCTATTGGGCTAATGCTAACTGTTATATCAAGTTGGTTGCCTGAATTATTTTTGATCACCAGCGGTATCATCGCTTTATCACCCACGGTTAAATAAGGAGGGATTTTTGCATCGGCACTCATCGCATTTTGAACAGCATAGGTTGTCTCTGCCCTGCCCAACTTTCCATTGTATGCAATGCCTTCTGCAATGGCCCTGAAAGTGGTGGATGCATCAGAATTATAAAACTCAATTGTTGCAGCACCATTCTTGTCTGTCTGAACCACGGGATTCCAGTAGATCGTTTCCCTGAAATCAGTACGTTCATTTGTTTCCAGCGTTTTATATTGCGGTACATAAAACCTCCTGGCCACTGTATATTGTGGTCCATTCATCCGCAGGGGTAGTGTGGCGAAATAATATTTTTTGGTAAGGTTGATATTCAATCTTTCCTGACGCAACTTTTTATTGTCAATAATGATCACTCCATTCGCCGCCCGGCAGCCAAACAAAGCAACCGCCGCAGCATCTTTTAACACGGTAATGGATTCAATGTCGTTGGGATTGATATGGGCTTCCAGCTTTTCTACCGGCATACCATTTACTACATACAGCGGGCTATTATTTTCTGCTACTGAACCAATTCCTCTAATCCTTATGTCAACTGCTGCGCCCGGGTTTCCGGCCTGTATAATATTTACACCGGCTACCTTTCCCTGTAACAGCGCATCCACATTTCTCACCTGCATTAATTCGTCGGCCATTACTACTGCCACTGCTCCTGTGACATTTTTTCTTTTTTGCATTGCATATCCAACCACCACTACTTCATTTAACTGATTGGGCTTCCCAAAAGTTTTATCAAAATCATCATTTTCAATAATTGTTATTGCCACATTTACTTTTTCAGTCACCGGCTTTTTTTGAGCAACAACACCAGGTGACAATGCATTCATCTTTGATGGCGCCATCACCTGCTTCAATGCAGTTGTTTTAAATGGATGATACCCAATACCGTTTTGCTGAACATTGATACTTATTTTTTCTTTCGTCCTGAATGATTGGGCTATCAGGTAATAGTTATGATTGGGTGGCATATTGGCAAAGAAGAACATGCCATCCTCCGCAGTTTTACTGTACAATGCTTTGCCTCCGGAAAAAGGATTTACGAGGTAGATATTGGCTTTTACCGGCTGCCCCTTTTCATTAAGGATATTGCCGCTCACAATATTATCCAGGTCGGCGGTAAATTTCAATTTGCCTTCGTTCAATACATAGGGGATATAATCAAAATAACGGTAACCGTGGGTAAGCATCACTAAATCCAGTGCAGCAGCAGCTTCTGGCTCGTCCTTTTTAAAATAAAATTGCGGCTCTTCGATCCTCCCTTTCAACTCTGAACCCATCAGTAGCCAGGATAAGATATGGTGCTGTTTATCATCCGCCAGGCTCCACAATTTATCATCCACTACACTCAAAGAAAAATTAGAAGGTATTGCATTGCCTTCTTCATCTGTTGTTTTCAGTACCATGCTTATTTTTTCCCTCGGCAGGTATTTGATTTTATCTGTGGTTATTTTTACCTGCACAGTTTTATGTGAATTCAAAAAAATTAAACGTTCTGCAATTGGCATATCATTGTCGCCGTACAAAGTAAACTGTGCGATACCTGCGGGAAATAAAGTTGTGTCTATTGCAATTAACTGCTCTCCTTTTTGTAAGAAAATATCTTTCACATAATAATTGACACTCTTCGTTTGCCCAACTAATTTAACCTGCCTGTTTTCTGATGCTTTCAATTTTATCAGCAGGTCTTTATTTGCCCTAACTATATTCATGACTACCCCTTTATAATCTGCTTTCGGCATTTCGTATTGCTGGGTGATATTTTGTGGCGAAGTAATTTTTGCAATATAGCTTTCTCCTTCTTTTGACGTAAATGAAAACTGCCCCATACCAAAATGATAACTCTCAAAAGCCACTACCCTGTTGCCTTTGCTGTCGAGTACTTCGCCCTTGATATCTACCGGTTTACCGAATTCATTCACCGCTTTAAAAGCCATGTTGCCTGTGATGCCCTGAACCAATGTGCCACCTTCAGGCATAAACTGCAGGTCAATTTTATTTAGCACAATAGGAATACTTCTTGAAATGGATTCGATGTAAGCATCATAATCAATGGTAATATTCAATAACCCATCACTGCTTGCAAGGTCATTGGGCAATTTGAATTTTAATTGATATTTTCCTTCGCTGTTTGTTTTAAAGCCACTGGTTTCAATTGTTTTACCTGCAATGGCTACAACGAATTTTGCTGCTAAATTTTTAATGGGTTGGTCACCTAAATTTCGTACAGAATAATCTGCAATCACTTCATCGCCGGGGCCATAACCTTTTTTTGGAAAATCCAATTTCATTAATATTCTTGGTGCGATCACCTGCTGCACCGTAATTTCTTTGGTGAAAAAAGTACTGTCGGTTTCGTTTTGCATCCAGGTGGTAAAGGCACGCAATTTGTACACGCCGCCCGGTGCCTGTTCTGTAAAATCATAAGAACCTTCAGCATACCCGTTATCAACTTTATAGGCCATCGTCTGCAATACATTTCCTGATGGACTGATGACTTCTACGTAAGCTGCATTGCTTTGCAGCGAAGGAGTTTGATCGGTGCCGGTAACTAAATACAGTTTAAAATACAATTGTTCGCCGGGTTTAAAAAACATATGGTTAGTTTGCAGGTAGATCTTTTCCTTGGCGTATTCGTAATTGGGATTTTGAGCAACCCCTTTGCTAATAAAGACGAATAGCAATACTGCTGTTAATAATTTTTTCATAACACTAAAATTGAATTTGGAGGTTAAAGCCAAAGGTTTTGGTAGCTGGCAGATTGAAAAAGTCCAGTCCTGCGGAAGCTTGCTGGTCGTATAATAATTGATTGGAGTCTGCACCTTTATATGCAGACCAGAGTAAAATATTATTAACGTAAGCGGAAAGGGTGATGCGCTGGATGTATTTTTTAAACTGTATCTTATATGTAACTGCTGCGGTGTTCAGCCTCAACTGGTCTGCCTTTTCAATGTATGCTTCTGCCACGCCGCTCACACCATATCGAACCCAGCGGTTAGATTCCACAGGCAATGCAGGGTTATAAAAACTAACCGGAATATTGTTGACATGGCCATTCTGGAGTACACCTTCAAATATATAATTGTTGGTACCTCTTAGTGCAGCAGTTTGCTGCGACCGTCCATAATAATCCAGTGCAGCCTGCGTTCCATTCCACCTATCACCGCCCTTTTGCCATTCCCAATCGAGGCTTAAAGAAAATTGTTTCCAACGAAAAGAATTATTCAGTTTCATTATAAAATCAGGGATGGGATTGCCAATCACTTTTAATTGATTGTTCACTAACGGAAAGCCATCGGTACCAATGATTATATTTTTATTCCCATCCCTTAAAAAACTACTACCCACAATAGCACCGAATGCCTCGCCTTTTACTATAGCTTTGTGTACATTGCTGAAACCTGCAACCGGCGTATAGTTGTACCCATCGGCCGCGGCTGTTACCCTATTTTTGTAAGCAATAAAAGAAATACTATTGCTGGTAGAAAATGCAGGATTATTAGATAGCCAGTCAACCTGGCTTAGTTGCAACTCAATGCCTTTGTTTTGATGGGCTGTTATATTTTTTAACAGCAACTGGTTGTTTTCATACACCGGGAAAATATCCTGTGCTGTATTCCTTACAAACAATTCAGTTGTAAAAGAAAAACGATTTTTATACCATAGCTCCAAACGCCCTGTCCATTCGGAATGCTGAATGGGTAACAGGTTGGCAAAACTGTTCACTTCCTGCAAGGGAAAATATTGCAGTGATTGGCGCGTTGTGTACCGAAGTAGATTTGCGTAACTATAAGATTTATTCACCGGTAGTTCACTATTGAAACGGATAAAAGAACCGGTAAGCTTGATGCTCAATTTATCAAATACATTATCAAACCTTGTGAATGCAGTCGCGCCGGGAAGAAAGAAATTTTGTTTAATTGCCGTACTGGAAAGATAGCCCTTGTTAGTAAGGTCTATGCCTGCATAGATTTTCCGGTGCTGATAGGTGGTCAAAAATCCCAACGACATATCACTGGATGTTCTTTGGTAAAGATATTGGGTATTAGGACTGGAGTAACGAATGGTGGAATGTGCAACATGGAGAATATAATTGGCCGTGGCTACCGAACGAAAATTGCCGTTAGCAAAATTAAAACGGTGACTGGCATTTGCTTTCAGCAAAAATGATTGATCCATTGCCCTGCGTTTGGTGCTGATGCCGTTCGCAAAATAAGCTGTTCCTGGTTTGTAGGCTTCCTTCCATAGCTGCTCTACCTTTTCATAACTGGGAGCAATTTTGAAATTAAAATTACGCCCTTGCTTTTCAATTGCCAGCCCTGCATTTTGCTGCGATTGAAAAAATGAATTGCCATTATCGCTTAATAAAAATTCAGGATTATCCGCAAACTGGCTGTAGCTGCGTTGGGCAGCCCCAACAATGCTGCCTTGCGCATTGCTGAAACTTATCGGTGTAAGGCTTGCATTTTGATAGAGCCTGTTTAAAAAACCATTGCGGTTGCTATTGGTAAATTGGTGCTGCCGATAATGATAGCTGGCGCTGATGTTGATGTGTTTCCAGAGCAGGGCACCGATTGTAGCGGTCATGTTTTTTGATTTATTTTGATTGGCGCGGATAAAAGTCTGTTCATTTGTTTCTGCCAGCCGGAGATTAAAATTGTACCTGGCGAGGTTATCTACATACAGGATGCCCTGCAGGTTGAATGACTGTGAAAACAGCGTGGCTGTGCGGAAGATATTATTATTGTAAGCCACTGCCCGGTTGCCATTGCCTGTGCCTGTTGCAGCCAGCCTTCCGTTGTGATCATACAAATAATTGCTTCCGTCAAATTCCAGTGTTTGTATGGCCGGGCCATAGCTGAACAGTTCATTGGTTTCTGCCCCGCGCCACCCAGTTGCACCGTTTTGGGCACTGCCCTGTACATAATTGTTTTGCAATGCTGGTAGGCAGTTAATAGTTTTAATCTCTACCATGCTGCCATAGCTACCGCCAATAGCCAGTCGTGTTAACCGGCTGTTCTCAATCCGCATTTTATTGTTGCAGATAGCGATCTTTTTGATGAGCAAATAGCTGTTGAAATCCCGCTGCAACGTGGTGTTGGCATGATGGAAGTTGTTGATTGTATCCGGCGATAAGGGTAGGCGGTTTACCACTACCGGTTGCGTTATCAGTTTTATATAATCATCCGAAATTATTGGCCCTACTGGCTTGGACCCCTGCCCTGTTACGCCTATCGGCAACAGTAACAGCAACAACATGTATTGATACATAAGCGTTGGTTTGCGTTGGTGATGACCAATTAACTGAAGCTTTTATTTTGGAATTAAGATGCGGCAGTTAGTTGGTTGGGGGATGGATGCAGGGAATTGGGGGATTGCATAAAAGATCCGGGCAAATGGGATTATTTTTTTTTAGCTCATAATTATTAAAATGCAAATTATCAATGGGAGACTGACCAAACTACGCCAACGGTAAAATTGATCAGCTATTTATCCCACCGGCAAAACTCCGCCTTTTACCGACGTTTTTAATATAACAACCTAATGCGCCTTTTCACTGCTGCAAAGCCCCACTACATTTGTGTTACAAAAACAAACAATCATGGAAGACAATTTTAAAGAAAAAAAGAGACCAGAGGCAAGGGTATTTGCAGGCTTGATACTGGTATGTGTGGGTGCTGCATTACTACTTCGTAACACAGGATTTCCACTACCCTACTGGCTGTTTAGCTGGCCGATGATATTAATTTTGGTAGGACTGTACAGTGGTGTGAAACATAATTTCAGGAACAGCTCCTGGATCATCCTGATCGCAATCGGCGGATTCTTTTTGGCAGACCGGTTTATCCCCGACCTGCGGCTTGCACCTTATTTCTGGCCGGTAGCCATTATAGCCGCAGGCATCATTTTCATCATCCGGCCCGAAAGAAACAAATGGAAATATTTGGGCGAAGATGACAAAAAAAAATATAGCGCCGGAGACAGCACCAGCAGCAACTGGAAACAAACGGGCAGCAGTGGTTTTTCTACAGATACCAACGACTGGTTAACAGTCAATTCCGTATTCAGTGGCGTTAACAAAAATGTGGTATCAAAGAATTTCCAGGGCGGAAAAATAAGTTGTGTATTTGGCGGCGCTGATATTGACCTTACGCAGGCGGATATCAACGGCAAAGTGGAAATAAGATTAGAAGTGGTATTTGGTGGCACCAAACTCGTAGTGCCCCCTCATTGGACGGTATACAACGAAATTGATGGCTTTTTCCACGGAGTGGATGATAAAAGAAAATTCAATGCCGCAGCAGGCAGTACCCTGGAGAAGATATTAGTACTGAAAGGATCGGTAGTGTTTGGTGGCGTGGAGATACGGAGTTATTAAAACAAACGCCCCCCAAGGGGGAACTAAAGCAGCAGTTCAAAATTTATGGAGAATTATTTGATTGTTAGCGGAGTTGTATTTGAATTGTTGAATAAAGCAAAAAAGACGATGTGGAATTACAAATGTTTATTAAAGAGATGAGGCACCGCCCTTTCTCTTTTGGAGACCGGAAGGGGATTGAGGCCATTATGACGCAGGCAAAGCCCAATAAAGAACCGACAGAAGAATGGCTGCCGGATTTGGAAGGGATAGCCGGAACTGCTGTTGAAAATTGCTTTGAGGCCAACAGTCCGATTGACTTACCCCGGGGAAAAAATTTCGTGAACACCCAAAACTAAAATACAATGAACTGGTACTTGGCAAAACTGGTATATCAATTTATCTGCGGCAACGGGCTGCATACACCCCAGTTTAATGAACAACTCCGGCTGATCGTAGCGGAAGATGCACTGCATGCATTTTACAAAGCCAGGCTCATTGGTGAAAGGGAGACCATTGCCATCATCAATGATGGCCTGCCGATTAAATGGAAATTTATAGATGTTACAGCTATTTTACCGGTGGATAATTTATCGGATGGTGCCGAACTGTGGTCGTGCATGAATGAAGATTCAAATGCAGAGCTGTACATTCGCAATACACAACAACAGGCGGCAGCTTTGTTACAGGAAGGAATTGGGGGATTGGTGGGGGATAAGGTTTAGGGGTTTAGAACTTGTGATGAGGTAATGATGATAATAAACTACCAGTTCCATTAAAAAAATATTTTTAGCGTTCTCCTGGTTTAACACTACACAATATAACATTTTTAAAAATCAACTATTGGCGCTTACGAACTTAAACGGTGGGAATACAAAATTAACTACTTCCCTAACATTTGTAGCCTGGTGGAGCCTGTGGACACCCCTGCACATCTCGCTGTTACGACATTTTGGTGTGGGCGACCGGGAAGCAATTACCGATGGCATCATCAGCACTTTATTTCTTGCCGGTTTGTGTGCGTTCATCATAAATAATATGCGGTATTATCTTCCCAAAAAAGAAAAATACCTGTATGTTTTAGTAATGTCATTTGCATTAAGCGCCGTATGGCTGGCGATACTCACGGTGATCCTTAAGGCCATTTACAAAGACAATGCGGTGTACCTGCAATTTTTACAGCACACTTCTGTACTTCGGTATGCAGTGGGATTCCTGCTCATCTCCTGCAATACGCTGGTTAGCCTGCTATGGCATACCCAAAAAGAACAGCAGCAAGACAATGAACGGAGGGCAGATATAGAACGTCTTGCCCGTGAAGCAGAGTTGAATAAACTCCGCCAGCAACTGCAGCCGCATTTTTTATTCAACAGCCTTAACTCCATCAGTGCGCTAACCGGTCAGCAGCCGGAGAAGGCGAGGCACATGATACAGCAATTATCAGACTTTCTACGTGGTACCTTACGCAATGAAAGCCAGCAGTGGGTAACCCTGCAGGAAGAACTGGATTATTTGAAGTTATACCTCGACATTGAAAAGGTACGTTTCGGTTACCGGCTTCAATCCAATGTACATTGTGACGAAGCAGCCCTGCAGATGAAGCTGCCGTCGATGCTGCTGCAGCCCCTGGTGGAAAATGCAATCAAGTTTGGATTGTACGATACGATTGGCGCCGTGGAAATATTAATTAGCGCAAAAAATAATAACGGGATACTCGAAGTGCGTGTACAAAACCCTTATGATGAGTCAACAGCTATGCCGTTGAAAGGCACCGGGTTTGGCATTTCGTCTATCCGGCGGCGTTTGTACCTGTTGTTTGGCCGGCAGGATTTGTTACAGCTAAAACAGGAAGGGCAACAATTTGTGGTGGAGGTGAAAATACCTGGCAAGGGTCTCTCCGCCACCGTTGACCAGCCGGGAAACTAACGTAACGGCATTAATATTATACACTTACGGATTTTATTGCGGGTGTATATAAATGCTGACTAATAAAAGTTCCGGAGGCTGAAAAAAATATTCATTTTAGATTTGAAGCTTAGCCGGATCGGAAAAATCAACCGTGAACACATTTTTTTCAAATAATCAATCATCATGAAAGCGATCATCATAGACGACGAACCATTGGCGAGGTCAATCATCAAAGAATATTTGCAGGGCTACCCGGATATTGAAGTAGCAGGAGAATGCAATGACGGTTTTGAAGGCATCAAAGCCATTCAGCAGTACCTGCCTGACCTGATTTTCCTGGATATACAAATGCCGAAGATCAATGGCTTTGAAATGCTGGAGCTGATAGATAACCCACCATTGGTGATATTTACCACCGCCTTTGAAGAGTACGCCATTAAAGCGTTTGATGCACATGCGGCAGATTACCTGTTAAAGCCATTCAGCAGGGAAAGGTTTGACAAAGCCATTGAAAAGATGTTATTGCAAAAAAACAACCTGGCCCTGGCGGTAGTAAATACGGCATTGCAAATGCCTGCTGCAACCAACCGGATTGTGGTGAAGGACAATGGTAAAATAAAGATCATCCCGCTGGTGCAGGTGCAGTTTATAGAAGCAGCAGATGACTATGTAAAGATCCATACTGCAGAGGGACATTTTTTAAAGAAAAAAACGATGCAATATTTTGAAGACAGCCTTCCGGCGCAGGAGTTCATCCGCATTCACCGGTCGTATATTGTAAATGCACAGCTCATCACAAGGATCACGCCGTATGAAAAAGACAGCCACCTGGCGCTGCTTACTACCGGGGTACAGGTGCCAGTTAGTAAGGCTGGCTACAGCAAATTAAAAATGGTGCTGGGGATTTAGATGAATAGATTTTCACGTTTTGATATTGACCCGGAACGTTTTCTAAAAATACATTCCCGTCCATGCAAGGCGATAAAAATCTTCCGTGGGGACATAAATTTTCCCTACTGCACTTTACCCGTAAATTTATTTTAAAAAAAAGGTAGCGGAGATGGGTTTTTATTTACCAGTTGAATTATTTTATCCTCACCAAAGCAACCTTCAGATTTTCCGGAACATCTTTAATGTCTGTAATTTTTAACTGCGGCCCGGTTGATAAAACAGTTGCAGAGGTTAATGCTACATTAATTACATGGTCTCTAATTTTCCACATGGCACCTGTCAATGCATCTACTATCAGCATCCCAATTAAGCCACCGAGGAGGATATTCCCAAAATACCATCCATCGATTTTAAAATTGACCGGGATGATTTGCTCAGCGTAACCGTTGGCTGTCAATTTTACCGAGTAACTGGCTTTTGAAAAATAACCTGCACCTGCATCCAGTGTTACCAAAGCAGGACTTTTTCCTTTATAAATCTCCCTCCCCTTCTTGTCTGTTATACTGATAGCAGCGCCTTTGGGATCTGTACGGCTGGAAAGCGGGTAAGTGCTCTTGCTTACAATGGTGGCACAACTGTAAAATAACACAGGGAGGATAATTGTCAATGCAAGCATTGAACATTTTGTTTTCATATATCGCTGGTTTTGGTTAAAGTTTCATTATGGTATAGATATCCATTCTAATTTAAAGATGGAGCCAATAGAAAATAAAATATAGCAGAAATTATTTACCGCGCCGCCCTGCGGTAGAAATAATAAGTGAGCACACCAAAAACCATATTGGGTATCCAGGCGGCCAATAGTGGATGAAAGTTACCTTTGGTGGCAAACACCAGAGAAAAACGACCGAACAAAATATAGAGCACACTGAGTATAACGCCGATGGCTAAATGAAATCCACTGCCACCCCTTACTTTTTTGGAAGACAGGATAGCGCCGATGAGGGTTAAGATCATTACAGATACGGGTATGGCATCGCGGTTGTAGCGTTCTACCAATAATGTACTCAGGCCTTCTGTGCCCCGCAGCTTTTCCAAAGCTATCTTGTCGTCCAGTTCGGGTGTGGTTAACCGGTCTTTTAAAAATTCATCCACCCGCAGGTCTCTGGGCTTAAAATTATATTCCGTAAAAAGGGTTGCTGTTCGTTTCACTGTTTCCTTGTCTCCTGCCAACATCCTTTCCTGCACACCTGAGAGTTTCCATTTTTTTTGCGCCGTATCCCAGGCGATCATATCACTGCGCAGGTTATACACCAGTTGGTTATTGATAAACTTTTGAATAAAAAAGTTACCGCCTGATTTGCTCACGCTGTCGAAGTAACGCATGCCGGCATACGAATTGGAATCTACCCTGAAATAATAATTACGGGTGGCAAAACTTTTGGAATAGTCGAGGGAACTGGGGATGTACTTTGCTTCGAAAGCGTTCCATTTTGTATTGGCACCGGGTAATACCAAATGATAACCGGCCCACAACAGCAGTGATAAGGAAAGTCCACCGATCCAGTAAGGCAGCAGGAAGCGGCGGAAACTTACTCCGCTGCTGAGTATGGCCACCACTTCTGTACGGTCGGCCATTTTGGAGGTAAAAAAAATAACGGCAATAAAAACAAACAGCGGAAACAGCAAGGCGTCAATGCGGGGAATGAAGTGAAGGTAATAATCGGTAAAGATCCTCCATGCCCCCAGTTTGGACTTCACAAAATCATCCGTTTTTTCGCTGATATCAATTACCACCACTACCAGCGTCATCAGTAAAATGCAAAAGAAGAAAGTTGTCAGGAATTTCTTCAGTATGTAGCGGTCAATTTTTTTCATGTTCCGTAAGCTGGCAAAGCTAATTGAAAATTGGTGAATGGAGCATGGGCGCCGGATGAGCGCCGTGTATCAGTTTGAAAATTTTGCGAAGCAACGCTGCATTTGCTGCGTCTCTGCCTGCCAAAATTCCACGCTGAGATGAGGAGGATGCAGAAAAGAGTAATTTCATTGTCATTTAATTTTTCAAACTGAGACAGTGCCCCGATGAGAGAAAAGACAGCTAACATTTCACCTCCCGAAATACGCTACGATTAACCTTATTCCAGTATCTTAGTTTTAAATACAACCTTAAAACGATGAAAGCGCAAGACAGCAAAAAGATCTTATGGATAACGTTATTCCTCGGAACAATTGGCCTCGTAAAAGACCTGGTACCTTACCAACAAGGAAAAGATGGACACTGGAGGCGACTGCTTTCTGAGGTATTTTCTTTAACACAACTTTCACTGCCAGGTGACCTTGGAGAAACCGATTTACTCCATGTTGGAGACAGTATCCTTTTTGTCAATTACCAGAACCTGGCATTTTATTTTTTGCTGCTCATTGGCGGTATCCTTTTCCTGCTCAGCAAACACACAGAAACCAGGCTGATCCGGTTTTGCTTTTCGATCGTGCTCTTATCGCAGGGTCTGTTCCTGCTGCTGTCGTTGGTTATGCCTTTTTTTAATAGCGGGATAAAAAAAACGACTGCCACCTGGTGGCTGGTTTGGGCAGGCTTCCTGTTACTGAGGGTATTGTACCTATATATTGCTTACTGGATCATTACCACCATAAGCAAAAGCAAAGAATTAAAACTGACGGTTGCCAGATCTGACACCGGCGATGCTGCCTACCTCACCGAAGCTTCCAACATACAGCGCTTTTGGCATTGGCTTATTGATACCTTTATTTTCATACTCATCATTTCGTGGCTCATTGAAATCAGCAGGATCAATTTCTGGAGAAGCATTGGTCGTTCGTCAACAGCAGGTTATGTTACCCTGCTTTTATTTGTAGTAAGCAGGATACTTTACTATATAATATATGAAGCGATTTTAGGCGCCACACCGGCAAAGTTTTTAACCGAAACCAGGGTTACCGATCATGAAGGCAGCCGTAATAAATTTTCCACCATTCTTGTAAGAACCGTTTCGAGGGTCATTCCGTTTGAGCCCTTTTCTTTTTTTTGGAATGGCAAATGGCATGACAGCCTGAGTAAAACTTTTGTGCTGAAGGAAAAACGAACCGGCTATAAAGCAGTTTTTTATTTATGGCTGATCCCAATTTTTTTGTTGACCGGCTTTGGACTATATTATGGATACCGCAGTTACCAGGATCATCAATCGTACAGGCAATATAAAAAAGAATTTGAACAGAAAATGGATGGGTTATCAGTCCAGTACCAGCATGTATCAACCCAGCATATCATCGTAATAAAGGCTGATGGTTCGTATTCAAATGAATATTTTAAAGTAGAAGAAATAACCGGCGCATCGGTTGTTGTTGCAAAAATAAAATTGAACCCAGACACTTACCCCGGTAAAATGGAGACAATCAGAAAGGCTTATCAAAAAAATATAGACAGCCTGCAACGGAGGGAGATCAGCAAAGATGCCATTGCTAAAGCGCTCACTACTAACTTTGAGGCATACAGGAAAAATGACCAGCATATTTACACCGACCTGTTTAAAAACGGCACCCGGTATGAAGTGGTGAATATGATTCGCCTGTACGGGCCCGTACTGGAAAATAAGGTCGGGGCATACCAGCAGGATTTACCCGGAGAAAAATACGCTATAGTGTTTGATTTTTCGAATACGGGTGAAGGTGGCCGGCTCGTTGACATAAAAAATCTGGAAGGAAATATTCAGTGGAATGAATCGTTGCCACGACCATTTTCAGCAGCAGGTGATTACCGGAAAAGATTTAAAATAGAGGGGTATAACCTACAACATCATACGCCTTACAAATTTACGCTCTTGCTGGAAGATGATTCCTCCAACAAATACAACTATTTGGTTGAGGGGGAGAATACCAGTTTCACACTGAAAGAAATATATAATTGAGATACTTCTTAATGATCTAATAAAAAATGCTCCTGTATCCCCCGGAGCATTTTTCTATAGCAAGTTTTTTTATAGCACTTTCACCTCTGTACGCCTGTTTAAACTCCTGCCTTCTGCTGTATCATTTTCTGCAATAGGCACTGTCATGCCGTACCCTTGTGCAGTCACTCTTTCGGGTGAAATGCCTTTCATCAACAGGTAAGCCCTAACGGTATTGGCCCGGTTGGTGGAAAGTATCATATTGGCTTCGGCTTTGCCTACATCATCGGTATGCCCGCCCAGCTCTATTCTTTCATCATCTTTTCTTTTCAGGTATTCTACCAGTTCATCCAGCACCGCATAGGCCTCTGGCTTTAATTCTGCTTTGCCTGTTTCAAACGTACAATTATCCAGCACAAATGCTTTGGGTGGTTCAAACTGAATATTGACTTTGATCGGGTTTTTCACGAATTGATTTTCCTTTAAGGTGGGAATATCCAGTACATTATTAACAATAGAATCTTTGAAACCCAGTACGAATATGTCATATTTTGCCCCGGTAGGCAGCCTCAATGTAAACTTACCGGTGGAGTCTGACAGCCCCTGGTATTCCCTTCCATTAGCTGAACTTCTAAAAACAACGATCTCATTGTTTAGCAGGTTACCCGTTTTAGCATCTGCTACCTGGGCATCTATCTGTGCATCTTTGGGCAAATTGGCCGGTTGCGCCAACCCCAATAATGGCAGCAGCAGCAAAAGAGTAAAGTAAAATTTTGTACGCTTCATAATATTCAATTTAGGCTGGTTAAAGATAAAATTAAAAACCACCTGGCAAATTTTCAATTATTGTGCCATATTAGGCTTTGTGGTTTAGCAACTGAGTGATTTAGTTATTTATCCGATTTATTTATAAAACAATCATCACTACAGCCGCTGCTGTGTTACAGCCACCATTTCATTTTTCCAACTATTGAAATCCCCTGCTGCAATGTGTTTCCTGGCTTCTGTTACCAGCCACAAATAAAAAGCCAGGTTGTGCACACTTGCAATGGTAAGCCCTAGCATTTCCTTTGCTTTTATCAAATGCCGCAGGTATGCCTTGCTGTAATAATTGCTCACTTCGCACTCAATACCGTCATCAATGGGTGAAAAATCATGTTCCCATTTTTTATTGTCTATATTAATTACACCTTTGGTTGTAAAGAGCATGGCATTACGGCCGTTTCGGGTGGGCATCACACAATCAAACATATCCACTCCCAACGCAATGCACTCCAGGATATTCCACGGCGTGCCAACACCCATTAAATAACGTGGTTTTTGTGGCGGTAGTATATCGCAGCATAGTTCTGTAAATTCATACATCTGTTCGGTTGGTTCGCCAACACTGAGGCCACCAATGGCATTACCGGTGGCATTTTTGTCAGCAATAAATTCTGCTGATGCCGTGCGCAGGTCTTTATACGTGCTGCCCTGCAGGATTGGAAATAGATTTTGTGTGTAGCCATACTTACCAGGGGTGCTGTTAAACCGTTCAAAGCACCGGTTGAGCCAGCGGTGCGTAAGCTCCATACTTTTTTTGGCATAGATATAATCGCTTGGATAAGGGGGGCATTCATCAAAAGCCATGATGATATCGCCGCCGATGATGCGTTGTATGTCCATCACTTTTTCGGGACTGAATAAATGTTTGCTGCCGTCAATATGCGATTGAAACATTACGCCTTCTTCATTGATCTTCCGGTTATTGGCCAATGAAAAAACCTGGTAGCCGCCGCTGTCTGTCAATATTGGCCGCGGCCAGCCGTTGAACTGGTGCAGCCCTCCTGCAGCTTCCAGCGTTTCAAGCCCCGGGCGCAAATACAAGTGATAGGTATTACCTAAAATGATCTGCGCTGCCACATCTTTGATCAGTTGTTGCTGTGTAACTGTTTTTACGCTGCCCACGGTGCCTACCGGCATAAAGATGGGGGTAAGTATTTCTCCATGATCCGTGGTGATCTTACCGGTTCTTGCTTTAGTATTGGTATCCGTATGTTGTAATTCAAATGTGAGGGCTGCCATAAAAAATCCCGCAAGGTGTTTGCCTTACGGGATGCAAATATAAATTTGAAAATGCTATTATCAGTACCACATTAATTAATTACAGTACTACTGCTATTATTACAATAGCCACCCACACCGCTAAACCTAACCAGGCCCACTTTACCCGGGTATCTTTTTTATCATCATTTATCAGGTAGGCAATCAATACGCCAATGAGGCCCACTAATAATCCCAAAGCAAAACCTCCTAAATGAAAATCGTCGGTAACACCCGCGGGTTTTACGAGGTTTATTATTTTTTTGTTGGTGATGGTACCATCGGGGGCTATTCCTTTACGTAATTTTTTCATTGCCATTTTGTATGCAATCCGGTCAAAGAAACCAAGTTTTACCCCAGCCAGCTTTTCATATTCCCGGGGTTTTAATTTGGAAAAATCTGCCAGCGAAATTTTTTGTCCGGATTTACCGATGGGCAGCATTATTGCTGTTGCCTTTACAGGTTTTACACCGTCGCTAAAAGGAACAATAGCGATACTGACATTTAAAATTAAAGCCGCGGCAAAGAGGGAGAGTAATTTTTTCATGTAGGTTGTTTTAGTTGAAAACAAGTTAACAAATTATTTACTGTTGCAAAAAAATAAACCACTGTTATTCAAATGTTGTTAATAATAACCTTTGCCAGGGACCATTTAATTTTTTGTAACCCTTATTTTTGCAGCAATGAACCTTTACCAAATCTTGCTGCACTGGCATGGAATACTGTTTATTATTTTCTGTGCCATTACGCTGATACAAATTTTTTACTACCTGTTTTTTTTTCTGCGGCTGGCTTTTTATAAACCCAAAGCCAAAAACACTTCGCATACACATCCCGTATCGGTAATTATTTGCGCCCGGGATGAAGCTGCCAACTTAGCAAAAAATCTTCCCGGTTCGCTGGTGCAGGCATACCGTACCACCCATGAAGTGATTGTTGTGGATGACAATTCTTTTGATGACAGTAAATATTTACTGGAAGGGTTTCAAAAAGAATTTAAGCAACTCCATATTGTTGAACTGAAGCAGGAAGCCATGTTAATACCAGGAAAAAAATTCCCTTTGAGCATGGGTATAAAAGCTGCCAAATATGAAATCGTGTTGCTGACGGATGCTGACTGTGTGCCTGCGAGTGAATTGTGGATAGAGAAAATGCAGGCCACCTATGATGACGACACAGAGATTGTGCTGGGCTATGGCCCTTATTATAAAAAGCCGGGCCTGCTGAATAAATTGCTTCGCTGGGAAACGTTTCATACTGCCTTGCAATACCTTAGTTATGCACTGGCAGGAAGGGCATATATGGGGGTGGGCAGGAATTTGAGTTATAAGAAAATAATTTTTTTCCGGCACAAGGGTTTTTCGGCACACAACCATGTAGCCAGTGGCGATGATGACCTGTTCATCAATATGGCGGCCACTAAACGCAATACCAAAATCAATATCGACAAGGATACCTTTACGTTAAGTGAACCGGTTAAAACCTGGGGCCAGTGGATAAAACAAAAGAGCAGGCATTACAGTACCGGCAGGTATTACCTGCCGCTGCACAAATTTTTACTGGGGTTATATTCGGCTTCCCATTTTCTTTTTTACCCATTGCTTGCAGCTACGATAATATTTTTTAACTGGCAATGGGCATTGATTGTTTTTGGCGTTCGGTTCCTGGTGCAGGCGATTATTTTTTACCCGGTGGCAAAAAAGCTGGATGAAAAAGACCTTTATCCGTGGTTCCTCTTTTTTGATGTATGGATGTTTTTTTATTACCTGCTGTTTTCTGTTGCGTTGATAAAAAAACCGCGGGCGACCTGGAAATAAAGACCCCACCAAACATCCCCTATGGGGAAGCTTAAAGGCAACAGTTCAAAATTTGAGATGTTTGCTGAGTTAGAAGAGTGATGATGGTACTGATGAACAAAGAACAAGAGCAGATGTGGAAGAAAAAGTGTTTATTAAAGATATGCAGTACGGTCCCTTCTCCCGTCCGAACGGGTTCAGCAGGGCAGGCTTTGGAAGAAGGGACGCCTGACCGGGCGGGCAGGGATAAGAGGGATGAGGCCGTTGGTTCAATAAAAAATTACATGGAAATATTATTAAAATACTTTACTGATTTTTCTGCTACGCAACTGCAGCAGATGGCTGCCTTGAAAGACCTGTATGCAGAATGGAATGAAAAGATCAATGTGATCTCGAGGAAAGACATGGATAATTTTTACGAACATCATGTACTGCATTCGCTGGCCATTGCCACCCAGTTTAAATTAAAGGAAGGCATGCAGGTACTTGACCTCGGTTGTGGTGGTGGTTTTCCGGGTATCCCGCTGGCCATTTTTTTTCCGGAAGTTCAATTTCACCTGGCAGACAGTATTAATAAAAAATTGAAAGTAGCGGGTGCCGTTGCGGAAGCTATTGGCCTCACCAATGTTACCACGCAGCACACCCGGGCCGAAGAAATCAAAGACAGGAAATTTGATGTGGTGGTATCCAGGGCCGTGGCGCCTTTGAAGGATTTGTGGTGGTGGAGCAAGCCCCTCCTGAAAAAAGACCATTCGCCCCGTGGCCTTATCTGCCTTAAAGGGGGCGACCTGGCAAAAGAAATTTCTGAAAGCCGTTGTAAACCAAGGATTTGGGAAATTGATAAAATATTCTCAGAACCTTTTTTTAAAGAAAAGTTCTTGTTGCAGGTAGCGGTGTAAAGTGAAGGGTAAAAGTGGAAGGTTGCCGCACCGATTTCCCAGTTCCAAATTATTCCCCCTTTAGGGTATTGCCGGTAAAATTATTTTATTTCACCTTTGCTGTACAATGATAATACCAGTAGCAATAGTAGAAGATAACAATGACATTCGGTATGCCCTGGAGCAGATCATTGAAATGTCTGATGGATATGAACTCTGTTGTTCCTGCATTAATGGCGAGGAAGCACTTGCAGTGATCCCATACACCAATCCCAAAGTGGTGCTGATGGATATTAACCTGGGTGGTATTGATGGTATTGAATGTGTAAAGATTTTAAAAGAATCCAACCCGGAAATTTTGTTTATGATGTGTACCGTGCTGGAGCAGGATGAAAAAATATTTGAAGCATTATCTGCAGGTGCCAGCGGCTACATCCTTAAGAAAACAACGCCACCCAAATTATTAGAAGCCATTAAAGAACTCAGCGAAGGTGGTGCCCCCATGAGCAGCCAGATAGCCCGGAAAGTAGTAGCCGCTTTCCAGCAAAAAAACCCGATTGCCGCCAGCGTACCTACAGTAGAATCACTCGATGTATTATCTAAAAGAGAAAAAGAAATTTTACACATGCTGTCTAAGGGGTTACTGTATAAAGAGATAGCCGACCAGATGTACATCAGCGCCGAAACGGTGAAAAAACATGTTTACCACATTTACGAAAAGCTACATGTAAGTAACCGGGTAGAAGCCGTGAACCGGTACTTTGGCCGGTAAGCATTTATAAAAATTTCCAAAGCCAGTTATCTGTTTGAGGGGTTTCGCCAATGGGGAATTCATGTGTGTGACCTGAATCTTTAAACCCACATTTTTCATAAAAATTTTTTGCCCTGAGGTTGTGTTCCCATACACCGAGCCATACTACTTCATATTTATTTTCCCTGGCAAAATTTTCAACAAAGTCCATCAGTTCCTGCGCCACACCTTTGCCATGAAAATTTTTGTTTACATAAATTCTTTTCAGTTCCAGCGCCTTCCATTTTTTCATTCGTTCAAAATTGCTGTAATCTTCCATCATGCGGACATAGCCTGTTGACATACCTTCAGCCTCAGCTAAGAAATAAAAGTCATTTTCATCGGCCAGTTCCTTTTTTACCTGTTCCAGATTAAAATAGTCATGCAGAAATTGTTTCATGTCTGCTTCTGTACAGGTGCCGGTAAACGTATCATAAAATGTTTGTTTACCTAAAGCCGACAATAATTCAGCGTCTTTTATGGTGGCTCTCCTGATCGTTGTATCCATTATAAAGAATCCAGTTTTTTATCGTTATAAAAGTTAAAAGTACAACGGAAATGGTTCACTGTTCAGCAGCAGATATATAATTAAATTGCCGGGTACAAACGATCATGTTACGGCCATATAAAAACAGGCACTTTTTTGGGTGCCTGTATTGTATGTTGAATGGTAATACTTTAGAAAATATACCTTAACCCAAACTGCATCTGCCACCTGGATGGGAGGTCCGGACTTGCAATAAAAGTTTCTTTAAGCGAGGGGTCAAACTGGTAATCTCCACCACCTAAGTAAGAGATAGGCTGGAAATACCCGGATGCACTGGCATATTTTCTTACACCCCATTTGCTGCTGATCATATTGCCAATATTAATGAAATCGATGCTTAACTGAATGGTATTGATCTTATCCATCACTTTAAAATTGAAATCTTGCAATATCCGCACATCAACCTGGCTGAACCAGGGTGATTCTGCGCCATATTTTTCGGTATAATAGCCCCGGCGGCTTTTTAAATAACTGTCCTGCCCGATGAAACTTTTAAAAGCAGTACGTTGTGCTGCTTCACTCTGTACCACTCCATTCACATCCGTTAGTGGCCGAAAAGACATCACATCTATTTCACTGTTCTTGGGCACATACATAAGGTCATTGGTTGCTGTACCATCGCCATTAATGTCGCCACCATATACATAGGCAAACCGATTGCCGCTGTTCCAGTTGGCAAATAGAGAAACGGTTGTGGCATATTTCCCTTTGCCATACTCATATTTCTTAATGCCGGCCAACACAAAACGATGAGTATTACCATAAAGGGAGCGGCTGTTGATCGCCTCGTTCGCATTATTCAAAATAGGATTCCGGTCAAAAGCATCGCTGCTTATTTCTGCCGATATCGAGCTTGCATCTGTTGC
>Ga0209181_10004060_pt1 | contig 22095 bp, 11 predicted proteins | sample MAT05_FD_187208 | JGI IMG/M metagenome (GOLD analysis project Ga0209181, IMG submission 187208) | Freshwater microbial communities from Lake Fryxell liftoff mats and glacier meltwater in Antarctica - MAT-05 (SPAdes) (version 2) | ecosystem: Environmental > Aquatic > Freshwater > Ice > Liftoff...
TCCCGCACCGTCGGCGGATCATCATCCCGAATTTGCTCCAACTCCCGCCAAGACTCAGCATATTGCTCCCGGTCTTGCTCAAACCCCTCAAACAGCAGCGACAACTGCCCCCGCTCCATATCCTGCAGATCCTGCTTATTCCGCTTCTTCAACTGCGAAGCCAGCGCCTTATCATCCCCCGTCACCGCCTTATACGCCTCATCTGGAATGCCCTCTTGCAAACAATCCAAATCCATCACCCCCACCAACGAATTACCACACTTAATCCGGTGATCCAAAAAGTTCAGCGACACCCCATGACACAACCCCTCCAGCCACAGCGCCACCTTACACAAATCCACCGCCAACGGATTAAAATCCACCCCATAAATGCAGTGCTGAATCACATCCCGAATGGCATGACGTAGGGCGATCGCTCCCGGTTGCGCTTCCCCCGTGCGAATACGAGCCAGCTCCTTGCCCACGCGCCGCGCTGCCGCTAAAAGGAAATGCCCCGATCCACAAGCCGGATCACATATTTTTAACGACAGAAGTGCAGCTTCTTGATATGCCTGTAAAGACTTGCCACTCCCTACACTCGCAGACAGCAACTTCGCTTCAATGACAGGCTCCAATGCACTTTTAATTAATTGTCCTACTAATTCTGGCGGCGTGTAGTAAGAACCAGTCGTCTTGCGATCGCTCCCCACAACCAACAGAAATGACCAAATTCCCCTAATTTTGGTGGCTAAAGGGCTAAAATCGAGCAAACTTTCGTATATACTGCCTAGTTCTTCTACATCTAAGGCACTGTAGTTAACCCGCCGCAACTGTCCTTTTTGTTCATATAAAGACAGATAACGAATAGCAGTCCGCAAGTCATGATTGTCTAGTCCGCACTCAGAAATATCAGGCAATGAATGAGTGCCAAACAAATTGCCATTCAGCGGAGACAATCCCAATAGATCGCCCCGCCAACTTTCGTTCCCTTCAAACAAACTAAATGTCGCCCGCAGCCCGTGCCACAGGTCTTGAAATCCCTCTTTGCCCCAGCTCACCCGCTCAGCGATCGCCCGCAACCGCTCAACGCTATAATACTCCCGATAAATTCGCGTCTTCTCCGGATCGTCACCCGTTAGTAAAAGATTGCGCGACTCCGATACCATCAAAAACAACAACCGATAAATCAGCTTTAGCAATTGACGGTAATAATCAGTGTGGCTTAGTTCTCCCGACTCAAATTTTTGTCGAAGTTCATCATTATCAGGATGCTGCAAAAATCCTGTTCCTAATTGAATCAGCGCTTTTTCTACCCCATCTCGGAGGCGATCGCGCACCCGTCCACCCTGCTGCAAAGCTTCCTGATGGTAATACTCCAGCAAACATTCATCGCAATCTTCCATTCCCTGCGGTAAACGCGATCGATGCAGCAGTCGATAAAACACACTAAATTCTGCAAAGCTTTCCCCACTCAGAATCTGTTCTAAATCAAATTCCACATAAGTTAGACGTGTCATCAACGAAGAATCCCGCAGCAATCGCCACTGCAATCCATTCGTCACCACCGCCCACAAATGCTCCGTCCGATTAAGATATTCCTGTACTAATGCATGAGCAGACAAACGCGGCGTTCCACTCGGCGGGCGCTTCTCCAACCCCACCCGACAACCCACAATATGCACAGGCGGCTTATTCTCCCCTGGCTCTGCTCGGTGAGAAATAGCATAAGTCTGCCCATCCACAATTTCAGCCTTCGCCACATACACCGGGTCATATCCCAAGCTCCGCAACAAAGGCACCACCCATTGTTCACGAGTAATCGTTGTCGCTGCATCATCCTCAGCTAATCGGCTCAAAGCTCTTTGAAACGCTGCCCAATAAACCTTCGCATCTCCCCAGGCGATCGCAATTTCATCAATCAGCTTGTCCGACTTCGTAAAACCAAAATCTTCGCTGAGCTGCCCTTTCATGTTGCCTGCCAGCAACTCTGTTGTCATATCGGGTGCAATCAAATTTCCTTCAATTTGTATTCCTGCTAGTGCGGCTGATGTGACACCCATTGAAATCTCCAGTTGAAAGGCATGGCAAATGACGGTTATCTCGCAGCACTTCTACTGCACAAAACAACCAGACACTCCGCCCAATTCATCAACCTGAGTGTCTGCTCAGGGCAACATCATCTTTACCTGCACACACTTCACACAAGGGACAGAAATATAAATCTTTCACACTATTTAGTAGTTCCCTGTAAAGTCGAAGCACAAACTAACTGACAAAAAATTTGAAGCAAGATAGGATGAATCTACGCTGCAAACTCAAAACAACGATCGAGTCTCCGAGTTTTCAACAGTCCGTAGATGTGCCAATTTGTTAGTGCCTAATCGTACTAGCTCCCTTGTTTCTGCACTAAATCAGTGTTTTAGTTGAACCATAACAGCCAGACCGAGAATGCTACTTCAATGACTACTTGGGCAATTACCGTAGCTGATACCTTTTTCAACGAACTTCTCAACTTACCCCAAGCTGTTCAGAAGCGTGTTAGCAAAATGGTTAAGGTTCTAGAATCCGATCCGATCTCTGCCAACGGTGATGCCAAAAAGCTGAAGGGCTACCAGAACAACATTTATCGAACTCGAATTGGCGACTATCGCCTGTTTTATAGCTTTGGGCAAGGCTGGGTGAAACTCCTTAGCATTCGTAAACGAGACGATCGTACCTACGAAATTGAACTGCCCGAATTTGAGGCTCCTGCACCACCGCCAAAGGCTGAGGTTCTACAACCCTTACCTGTTGAAAAAAAGACTCAGAAGCAGAAGTCTAAGGTTGAAAATCAAGAGTTATCACCCACAACATCCGCAGATAGTGCGATTGCCACTGCCCTCCCCTTTGCGCTCACGCCTGCCTCTCTCAAACAATGGCAAATCCCTGCCGAGTTTTGGTCTGACCTCCTCACCATCCAAAACTCTGAAGCCCTTTTAGATCTGCCCCTCCCCGACCAATACCTGAGCCGTATCCTAGATAATCTCTATCCTCGCCCCATTGAAGAGATTGCGATCCAACGCGAATATGTCTTACAAAAACCAGAAGACCTCGATCGCTTCGTTAAGGGCGATCTCAGCGCCTTCCTGCTCAAACTCACTCCAGAGCAAGAAAAGCTTCTAGACTTTGGCAAAGCAGGAGTCACTCTAGTAAAAGGTGGTCCCGGCACCGGAAAATCCACCCTGGCGCTGTACCGAGTCAAGACGCTATGCCAACGCAACGTTACTCCCATTCTTTTCACGACCTACACCAGAGCGCTGGTCACCTACTCTGAACAACTTCTCACCCAACTCCTAGGACAACCTCCAGTTACAGCAGGAGTCAACGTCTCCACCGTCGATTCTCTGGCACGTCACTACTATATTCAGGCGCACGGACAACCCAACTATGCCACTGAACAGCAGTGCCTCTCCTACTTAGAAACAGCGCTCCAAAGTGTTGAAATCCCTGCTGCCAACTCATTCGATCGCCAAGTCCGCCGCCAAACCCTGGAGCGATTAGGCATCCCTTACCTCTTACAAGAAATCCAGAATGTCATTGAAGCCTGGGGACTCTCCACAGTGGAAGACTACCTCAACCACGATCGCCGAGGGCGAGGCGTTCCCCTCAAACCCAATATTCGCCAGGCAGTCTGGGCAGTCTATCAAACTTGGCAAACCCTCATGGCTCAAAAAGGCTATCAAACCTGGGAGCAAGTCCGGCTCAAAGCGTTGGCAGTTGTCCAATCGCAAAATGAGCCTCCTTACCAAGCCGTTATCATTGACGAAGCGCAAGACCTTTCTCCTATTGCACTGCGATTTCTCCTAGCCCTCGTTCCCTCCGTCGATCAGATCTATCTCACTGCCGATGCGTCCCAATCCCTCTACCAACGTGGCTTCAGTTGGAAACAAATTCATGCCGATTTGAAAGTGGTCGGACGCACCCTGATTCTGCATCGCAACTATCGCAACACTCAACAAATTGCCACAGCCTGCGCTACCATCCTGCAAAACTCTGAAGCCGGAGATTCAGAATGCATTGTGCAAGATCTATCCCCCTATCAAGGTGACGTTCCGACTATCGTTCTCAGCGATCGCCCGACCCAGATAGCCGAAACCATCCAATCTTTTTTCACCCAATCTGCCAAGCAGTTTCGTCTCCCCATTCATAGCAGTGCAGTCCTTTGCCCTAATATTCAAACCGGAAAGGCGATCGCTCAACAGCTCGTTAATCAAGGACTCAAAGCCCAATTTGTTTCTGGCGATCAAATTGACATCAACGCCCCTCATGTCAAAGTTCTGACGCTCCACTCTGCCAAAGGACTAGAGTTCCCCTTCGTCGCTATTGTCGGACTCCAGGAAGGACAACTACCCTCTTTTCCTGCCGATCTCCCCGCCGATGAAATCCCCATCGTCACCTCCGAACAACTCCGCCTTTTCTACGTGGGTTGTTCCCGCGCTATGCGATCGCTGCTCGTCTGCGGTTCTCAATCTCAACCCTCTGAGTTCCTTAACGCGCTCACCGCACCCAATTGGCAGATTCAGAAAATCAGCAAAAGAAAGTAATTTTTCCAATATTCCACACCCCTCTATGAAAATTCAACTCCAGCTTCAGGAATTACTACAAGAAAACGAACAGGCAATCGCCGCTTACAGTACGTTAATGGGACAGGGTAAGCTACAGATTGATTGCACTGGCGTGGAAGCGATCGCACTCGAACAACTTGCCTTACTTCTCTCTGGTATTCCGGCAGAATGGGATTTTGTAGAACTCGCACAAGTCTTCGATCCAGAAACGATGACCGAAGACTTTGCCACTCAGTTTAATCAAGCGATCGACCAACGACTAGGACGCACCTCAACACCCTCTCCTCAACGCTCAACAACTCAAACTCCCGGCATCCTCGATATTTTTAATCTCCGTAACGAAGTCGTTTCTGACTATCGTCGCTACATTGAAAGCTTTCTCAAAATCCGTGAGCCACGAGTTGACCAGTTTGTTCACCAAGAACTCGAAAAAGGACAACTGTGGACAGATCCTCTACTCCAACTTAACCCCTTTTACAAAGCTGGCTCCACAGTTACACAACTCGTGCAGCAAGGCGTTCTCCATCCTGACTGCACCCAGTACTTCTCTAAAGACGGCAACCCTTTCCAATTTCGCTATCACCAAGAACAAGCCTTCCTTGCAGCCCAACGCCAAGAACCTTACGTCCTCACTACAGGAACAGGCTCTGGGAAAAGCATGACCTACGTTGTGCCAATTTTTGATGATCTGTTGCGACACCCTGAAGTTAGAGGTGTGCGAGCCATCCTGGTCTATCCGATGAACGCGCTAATTAACTCTCAGAAAGAAGAATTTGATAAATTTCTCTCTCAAGTTTCAGCCACTCATATCCGAGTTGAGAAGTACACAGGACAAGAGAATTTACAGAAGAAGACAGAAATTCAGAACAACCCGCCCCAAATTCTATTAACAAATTACGTAATGCTAGAGCTGATGCTCACACGCACCCATGAAGAAAAGTTAGTTGCATCACCCGATCTCAAGTTTTTAATCCTTGACGAACTCCATACTTACCGAGGTCGTCAAGGGGCAGATGTCGCCTTACTCATTCGCAAGCTCAAACAGCGCTCTGGGCAAAATTTGCTCTGCATCGGCACTAGCGCCACCATGTCTACCGAGGGCGATCGCCAAAATCGTCGCCAGACGGTGGCAGGGGTTGCCAGCAAATTATTTGGCGTTGAAGTCAAAGCCAGCAATGTTATTGATGAAACCCTAGAGCGAGCAATCCAACGTTCTCAGCCCACACCCGATGAACTCCGCGATTGCATCCAGATAGGCTTGCCCTTAGAACCAAACCAAACAGCAAATGCGTTCAAAACCCATCCATTAGCCGCCTGGATTGAAATGAACTTTGGGCTTGCCGAAGAAGCAGGACACCTGATCCGACGCACTCCCATCTCTCTCGAAATTGGTGCATCTCAACTTGCTGCCATCACTCAATCACCGAAAGAAACCTGCCGGGAAACCCTAAAGCAGATGTTTCTCTGGGGCAGCAAGCAAGGCGGACTGGCATTCCGCCTCCACCAATTCATTTCCCAGGGTGGCAGCGTCTACGCTACCATCGAACCCTATCCCACACGATTCCTCACCTTGGAAGGGCAGTACACGACCACAGAAGATCGCTTGCTCTATCCTCTCGTATTCTGCCGTGAATGTGGACATGACTATTACGTCGTGCGCTATGACGAAAACAAGCAGACTGTGACTCCTAGGGTAGCGATCGCCTTAGATACTGACAATGAAGACATCCAGGAGGGCTACCTGACGCTCAACGAACCTGATTTTTGGAGCGAAGCTGACCAAGATCGTCTACCCGATAGCTGGTTCAAAGAAACTAAACGAGAAGGCAGAGTCCCCAAAAAAGAATACGCTCAGTTCATTCCCAAACGGCTCCAAGTTCGTCCCAACGGCAACGTCACGAATTCCCTCTTAGAAGGAATCACCTGCTGGTTCATTCCCAAGCCTTTTCTAACCTGTCTCAACTGCGGCATCACCCACGACAAGCGCAAGAATGAATTTACTAAACTTTCCCGCCTCAGTAGTGAAGGACGCAGCACTGCCACCACCTTGCTCTGTCTATCGACAGTCAGCCGACTCAAAGCAGTTCTAGGAGACAACGCCGAAGCCTCTAAAATTCTCAGTTTTACCGATAACCGCCAAGATGCATCTCTCCAAGCAGGACACTTTAATGATTTCGTACAAACTAGCTTTCTGCGATCGGCACTCAATGGCGCACTTCAAGCGAATCGAACGCTAGATCATACCCAATTGGCAACCGAAGTCTACAAGCAGATGAACCTGCAACAATCCGACTATGCCAAGCAACCCACCGAATATGGAGGTGGAAAACGCCGCAATGAAGATGCCTTTCGCAACCTCATCGAATACCGCCTCTACGAAGACTTGCGACGCGGTTGGCGCATTGTCCAGCCCAACCTAGAGCAATGCGGACTTCTAATGCTGCAATATATTGACCTAGAAGAAGCCTGCCAAGACGATCAACTATGGCGCACCTATCCCCATCCTGTTTTACTAAAAGCAACTTTTGAACAGCGTCTCATTGCGACTAAAACGTTCCTCGATCAACTGCGTCGTGAACTGATTATTGATGCTGCCTTACTGCAACCTGAACGCATTGAACAACTCAAACGTGAAGTGAATCAAGCCCTGAAAGATGCTTGGAAGTTTGATCCTTATGAACTGTTATATGAAGCAACTTGGGCAACTACAGTCATGGGAGAGAATAAGAGCCGTAGACAGGAAAGAGCCAAGGTCAAACTGACCCCTCGCAGTAAAATTGGACGATTTCTGCGATCGCCCCTCACCTGGGACTGGCTTCCTCAACCGTTGCCCGAACCCGAATACAGCCTGCTCATCAACGCCTTCGTCAACATCCTTTGCGATGCTGGCTATCTAGTCAAAGAAGGAGCCGAAATCCAACTGCGAATCGACTCGATGCTCTGGACAGCCCAAAGAAATACCGAAATCTTCCCTGACCCATTAACCACACGCCGAATTCAAGGCAGTGAAGAGTCTCATATCAGAGTCAACGATTTCTTCCAAAAATTCTACGAAAGTAATGCTCGTCATATTCAAAATATGGAAGGACGAGAACACACAGGGCAAGTTAAAAACGTCGATCGCCAAGACCGCGAAAAGCGATTTCGTGAAGGCACATTATCAACTCTATTCTGTTCTCCAACAATGGAGTTAGGGATTGATATTTCTGATCTCAACGTGGTTCATATGCGGAACGTTCCTCCTAGCCCTGCCAACTATGCCCAACGCAGCGGACGAGCCGGACGCAGTGGACAAGGAGCTTTGGTTATCACCTACGCGTCTGTCGGCAGTGGACATGACCAGTACTTTTTTCGCCGCCAAGAGCAGATGGTGGCGGGTATCGTTGTGCCGCCTAAATTAGAGCTGGGCAACCAAGACTTGATTCAGTCCCACATCTATTCCATCTGGCTTGCCTATACAGGATTCTACTTGGGTGATTCGATTAATCAGATCTTAGATCTAGACCAAAATCACTATCCGCTCAAGGAAAGCGTCAAGACCCAACTCACGCTAACCCCCGCAGGACTCAAACAATGTCTCCAAGCGACTCAAGCCGTTCTTGCAGATCCTTTTTGTCAAACTGATCTAAATCGCGTTCCTTGGTATTCAGCAGATTGGCTCCGCTACATTTTAGAAAATGCCTCAAATGCATTTAACAATGCCTGTGAACGCTGGCGGAGATTGTATAGTGATGCGATCGCTCAGCAAGATGAAGCTCGTCGCGTCATTGATCGTTCCGCTAAAGGAGATGTGACTCAAGAAGATCGGGTAAACGCTGAAGCTCAAGAACGGGAAGCCCGACGACAAATTGATTTATTGGTGGGTCAAGGTATCACAGGTAGAAGCCAGAGTGAATTTGAGTTCTATCCCTATCGCTACTTCGCCGCAGAAGGCTTCTTACCCGGCTACAACTTCCCTAGATTGCCTGTCCGCTCATACATCCCAGCAGGCGACCAAGGTGAGTTCATCTCCCGTCCTCGGATTGTTGCCCTCCGAGAATTTGCTCCTGGTAATGTGGTGTATTACGAAGGCAATAAGTTCCAAATCTCTAAAACCAGAGTTCCTGCGGGTGGTATTGAGCGGGAATATCTTCGGGTCAGTGTCTGTCCAAACTGTGGCTACTTCCATGAAGGCGATCAGGCATTCCGAGAAACCTGCGAAAACTGTGGCACTCGCATTGCTCACGATCGTTATGGGAACGCTGCCAAACTCAACCGCATTTTAGAAATGGGTACGATGATTACGCGCAGACGAGAACGGATCACTTGCGACGAAGAAGAAAGACTGAAATATGGCTATAACATCACAACTCACTTTCGCTATGACACACAGAAACGGAAACAAGCGATCGTCATCGCAAATGATGGCACAGAATTACTGAAGCTTGCGTATGGTGAAACGGCGAAAGTGTGGCGAATTAATCGAGGACTCAGAAAAAATCAGGAGCCAGGATTTAAACTAGATTCAAAAACAGGCTTTTGGGGGGACATCAAAAAAGAAGCGGGCGCTGAGGCAATAGTCCCAGTTGAAAGTCGCCTCCAAACAGAAGTCAATCTCATGGTGCAAGATACCTGCAATATTCTGATGGTTGAACCTGCCGATGTTCCCTCAGAACAGTCTGAAGCATTTTTTGCCACGCTTCAATATGTTTTGGAACGAGCGATTCAAGCCGTTTATAAGTTAGAGGACAACGAACTTTGCTCAGAACGGTTAGGGCAAGGCAAAAATCTACTCTTTTGGGAGGCGGCTGAAGGAGGCGCAGGTGTTCTCTCTCAGTTGATGGACAATCCTAGTGCATTTAGAGCGATCGCCCAAGCCGCCCTAGATATCTGTCATTTCATTCACGCCAAAGAAAGCTGTACTCAAGCCTGCTACGAATGTTTGTTATCTTATAGCAACCAATTTGACCATCCCGCCCTTAATCGTCACCTCATTCACGCTTGGATAGACAAATTAGCAACCAGCAGCCTGCATCTTCAAGCAGAAGGCATTTCGCGTGAGGAACACTATCAGGCACTCAGGAAACAAACAGATGTCAACTCTGAATTTGAACGGATCTGGTTAGATGAAATTTATCAAAGGGGATTGAAACTCCCCGACACTGCTCAGGAATTAATTCCTGATGCTAACGTCAAACCAGATTTCCTGTATAAATCATCTCGAATTGCTATTTTCTGCGATGGTTCAGCCCATGATCATCCAGATCAGCAGAACCACGACCAAATTGAGCGTGATAATCTCAAGTACAACGCAAACTATGCGGTGATTGTTTTTCGATATGATGATAACTGGCATCAAAAGTTAGATATATTGGCATCTCTAACTGCATAAGCAACAATTTTCAAAGTATTGCTAGATTTTCTTCGTTGAATGATTTAACTACTTGGTCACAGAATTGCATCATCTAGAGCGATTACATCGCAGAACACTGTGCTACCCCAAGTCAGAAGAAATAATGATGCACATCCTTCTTAGCATTACGAAAGCACCAGCAATGAAGTTTCAAGAGATTACGGAACTACTGCAAGCTTAGGATTTAGATAAATTGCAACTTTGTTTAGAATTTACGAGAAAGCATAATTTTTCTAGCAGAAATACTGCGAGAAAACTCTGCTCGGCGGTCAGCGGGAATGGCTAAGACTACCACCGATTCGGAAGATTTAGCGATCGCAGTAGAATCCGTTTCATTCGATCTAATATCAAAAATGAAAGTATTGTCAAATTGAATGGAAGGAGGATTAGGTTGTTTCTCGGTTGCCTCTAAAACGATCAGGATATCTACTTGATCACCTGCTTGCAAATTTCCTCCTAGGATCATGTCAGGTGTGGCAAGAATACCTATTAAAACAGTATTTTGCAGTAACTTCTTCTGATCTAGCGTGAGTTCTGGACTCAGTTGTTTTTTGGTAATTGGTTTGTCTTTTGTAATGGTACTTACGGTATAGCGATCGGAAATCTTAATCAATTCTCTTACAGATTCTGATGGAATGTTTCTGGACAGTAAGGTTTTTTCAATTAAATCGGTTGATTTTATCAACGTATAGGGAGGTAAATCACGGCTCGGCACCCAAACCTTGAGCTGGCTTAGGGCTTCTGTCTGCTGGAGATAGACAAAGCCAAGGCTACCGAGAATAAGGTTGCTCAGTAGGAAGAGATGCCCAAGAGAGAAGGACAGATTGAGATAGCCAAGTTTAGTCATTTGAAGCCTCCTCTTTTTTTGCATCTGGATCGATATAGATCCAGGTTGAGGGAGCCTGCCCGCCATACAACAGTTGCTGAATCTCCTGCCATTGCTTGGCTTCTCCATCTGGTTTTTGCGCAGGCTGAAGACGAAATTGCTTAATCAGTTCATGGCGGTAGAGATCAAAGCCAACTTTAATCTGTTCAGCATATGCAGCCGCATTACCAATGGCACTCTGGTAAGCTACACCTGCGACCAGAGTGCCACCCCAAAAGCACAGAAGATATAACCAACCAGGAGCCTTGGCAATTAAGAGCCAAACACCTGTGATGAAACCAAATAGCCCGCTTAAAGTAGCGATCGCCAAAGCAAAATCAAGGGCGCTACGGACTTCGGTAATAATTAAAATGTATCGATTGGGAAGTACATGGTAGAGGCGAGACCAAACCAGAACGGCATCGATATTGTAGCGATCGCCAGGATATTTTTCAGAGTTTTTCAAAATATTTCCCAAACGAGTTGGCATCACCTCATCGGAATGTCTAGGTTGAGGGTAATATCGATAGTTTTTTTCCTGCGATGTAAACTGCTGCTGTTGTAATCTTTTCTCCTGAGCAACTAGTCCGTTCATTTCTTCCTGAAGAAATGGTTTCTTTTTAGGTTCTTGATTTGTACTTAACTCCACCCCTTTCTGCTGCATTTTTTCGGCTAGAATTTGCATCTGACTTTTTATATCGAGTTCCTTTAAGCATGTCTGATGGTGGGCTTTACCAATTCTAAAAAATTGTCGTCCTAGCGGAAAGCTCCAGTATCCCTCATAGAATCGTAGAATGTTGTTGGACTGATTAAAAAGCACACTTGCAGAGAATACTACTATTGCAATCAGTCCAATGATTTCTAAGGCTTTCAGAATACCATCTTGCTGGTTCCAAGCTTGCAAGAGTTTTAAAGGTTCCCATCCCCCACCGATTACCCCAACAACGCCTAGTAATCCCCAGAAGATGAGGCAGGGAAAGAACGCATTCAGCAGAAAGCGTCGATCGAAGATACCTGTTACTTCCTTAAGTACTTCACTAAACATAGCAATCCCTCACTCAGATCAACTTCAGTAAATGCTGCTCATCCAGATTTTGGCAGATAGGAATAGATGTCGGCGGATTTACCGTAATTGCTGCCCACTCTTCCGCAGATAATTCGTTGACAGTCCAGCACTCTCGGCAGATAAAATAGGCAGTTAGCGGGGCAAAGGCTCCTGCCAGTTGAGTTGCAGAAGTATTGGGATCAGAGCCTAGAGTAATCCCTCGCTCTTGGCTCCAACCGCCTTGGATAAACTGGCGAATAGCCTTGGCTGTAAGGATACCTACTACCTGATGAGAATTATCAATGACTACAGCAGGTCTGTTGTCCTGTGCCAATGTTGTAAGCAACGGCGAGTTTAAGACCGTTTGCATCTCCACTTCACAACCAACTGTAAGCAATGGCGCAGAGGGCACGACATTTGGAATCATGGCTGTTTCGTTTGCAGCGATCGCCCCTTCAATTTCAGCTATCGTCACCGTCCCGATCAGTTTTTGGGTCGCATTTTCTATAACGCCATAATTGCGATTTTCAAGCAATGTGAGTGACTCCTGGGGACTCAAGTCACTACTGAGGATTTTGAAATCGTCAGTCATGCAGTCTTTCACAAATCTCATGGTTCTATCTCCAATCACCTACTAAAACAAACGGTGCCCAGAAATAAGGATGGGCATATGGATGAGGCTGCGGAATGCCTTCACCCCCCAAATTGCATCTCAAAATCAGGTTATCGAGCCGTTTCATTTCCTGGCTGTTTGGTACAGCCGTGTCGCGGAGGTGCTGATAAATTAGGTCAGCTTTCCCAAAGTCCCGAACGTTGTAATATAAGTTCGCCATATCCCATTGCAGTTGTCGTTGAGCCAGTTGATCTGTGAATCGTTGCTGAGCAGCAGCATAGTAGGTGGCGACTACTTCTTCAGTCATCATAATTCGCAGTTCTACCTGAGCTTGCTGGAGAGCATCGACTTTAGTAGCTCCAGCAATCAACTTTTGGTAGAACTTGGTCATCAGGATGCTAGTAGAGATTGCATCGACTTCCCAGAGACTGACAATAACAGAGGGAGTACCTGCATAAATCAGAGCACGGGTCAGCCCAATTAACTCATCGCCGGGTTTATTTTCGTTGATGCCGCTTTCGCAGGCACTAAGGATCACAAGATCAGCGTTAAGTTCCAGACTAAAGATTTCCTCCGCCGTCAATTTGCCATCCTGGAGTTGAATGCCAGATTGTAACGCTTGCTCCGGATCGAATTTGCCGTGACAGGCTATGTGGAGAATATCAATCTCGGCTTTGGCTTCATTCAGTTTGCGTTTAAGTAACTCTTTAGTGGCATCTTCAATATGCAGTTTAGCCTTTCCAGGCTGGAAAAGGGCTTGAATTGCGAGGGTTTGGTTTTGGGTATAGAGCAAGGAGTCAGCCAAAATCAGGGCTGTTTCGCGGCGGGCTTTGCGCTTCTGATGGCAGTATTTCATCACTGAGGCGCTGGGGGTGTAACAGACCGGATTGCGATCAATCAGATATTGTCCATCGAGTTTGACAGCGTGAAGGGGGAGATAGTGAAGAAAATCGTGGGGGACGAACCAGACAATATCGCCCGGTTGGGTGATGGGGTCGCCGCAGGGAGAAGGGGCGGTGAGTGGGCTGATGAAATCTTGCAGAAAAGCTTGGTAATCGACTTCGGAGAGAGTTGAGGTTTTGGCACTGGTGGAGCGTTGGACTCTGCCATCCTGGGTACGCTCCTCGCTAAAGTGTTGGGATACGAAGGTACGAATGTCTGCGCTGGATTTGTGAATTTCTGTGACGATTGGTTGCTCGAAGTCTTCTCGCACGAGGAACAAAAGCGTGCGATCGTCGGTGGTGAAGTATTCAGCGAGAACAACACGTCTAGGAGGCATAATGGAACAGCAGGAAAGAGCTATTCTTATTTTGCCTGAAGTATTCTACGGCTGGAGAACAGATTGTATCAATTCCCAACGGAGAGGGCGGGCTTGTCGAAGGGTGACGTACTCGGCAGCAGCAGGATCGGTAGCGATTTGGCTCCAGAGAGTATGGAGTTGCTCGTTAAGGGTGATTGCCTCTGCTTGAGTAGTTGCCTGAGCAAGAGCAGTAAATAGCTCTTGTTCACGATCGAGGAGGGCAGAATCTATAAGGCTTGGCAGGTGGAGTGAAGTAGCGGCGAGTCCATCCAGAAAAACTCTTCCTTTAAAGCGCTCTAACCAATTAAAGGCAGCACAATCGTCATGTAGTTGGTGATGGTGAAGTCGAATGGCAAAGGAATAGACCTTTTCTTTGTTAGCAACCAGTCCTAAGCGAGCAGTTTCTTGGGCAATAGCATCCTTCTCAATAAAGCTACCCCGTACTAGGTCGATGTCTGCATCCGCTGACTGGAGCCATTCAGCAGCCTTTTGCCAAAGCGATCGCTGCGCCTCAGCCGTTGGGGCCCGAAATCCCTGTAAGAACGCGATATCTGCCAGGTAGAAACACACTTTCCAGGTCATATCTTGCATGTTGGTTTGGCGGAAGTATGCCATTGCCTGTTCGTAATACTGAATCGCTTCAGCATAGAGATCGGGATAACCTCGGCTGCCCAGATCGTGACAGAGTAAACCGAGCAGACTATCGGAGATAGCAGTTTGCATATCCAGATGGATAGCTGCATAGATGTTGCGGGCTTGTTCCAGGTATCGGAGGGCATCGAGCGATCGCCCACTGGTGACGGCCGTTTGTCCCTGGAGTTGATAGGTGCCTGCGATCGCAGCAGTGGCTTGCTGATCCCCAACACTTTCGAGACATTCGATGGCTTGCGCGTACAGTGCCATTGCCGTTTCATAATCAGCCTCAGGGATTGTAAATCCTTCGGGACGATAGTGCTGCATCACAGTGGCTTGGGCAATGCACTTGAATTTTTCAGCTTGGTCAACGCGATTTTGTAAGGTTTCGTCGATCGTGAGTCCTGCTTGCCAAATCGTGATCGCCTCTGCCCAATTGCCTCTGGAACTCAAGACATTACCTAGAATAAAGTAGGCAAGGGAAAGCGATGAGGTTGCGCCAATGGGGTCGAGAATATCGATCGTGCGGCGACAGGCGGCTTCGGCGCGATCGGCTAAGTTCATTAGGGTATAGGCGTTGGCGAGGGCAAGACCGTGCATGGCACGAATGCCAGGAAGATTAGTCAGGGCTTCCACTTGTTCATAGGCGGCTAGGGCGTTCGCATAGTCAGCGATGCGGAAATAGTAGTCCCCCATACCAAGGTAGGCAGTGGCTTGAGCGAGGGGAAATCCCATTTCTTGGGCGATCGCTAAAGCTTCCTGTCGCAGGCTAAAGCTTTCAGTAATTTGTCCCTGTTGGAGATGCCAACTGGTCAAGTCAGTCAATGCGTTGAAGATACCGAGCAGGTTGTCTTGTTGCTGGTAGATTTGAAGAGCCTGTTGAACTGCGTCGGAACCATCGAAGCCTGTTTTGATCAGGCGACTACCGAGGCTGAGAAGAACATCAGCTGAACCCAGAGCATGACCAATAGTTTCATAGAGAGCAAGAGACTGCTGGTATAGACTGGGATCGATAGGGTTATCGGGATCTTTAGCATGATGGGCAAGGGCAGCGTCAAAGTGGAGTTCAGCAAGGCGAAGGAGGGCTTCTGCTTGGCGAACGAGATTATTGGTGGCTTGAGCCTGATCGAGTGCCTGTCGAAAAAGGGTTTGGGCAGTAGTGCGGTCTAGGGCAGTGCCAAGCAAGTGAATTTGTCCAAGTTTAAGCAGGGCGGCGAGGGTAGCGTCGGAGTCGCCTGCTTGAGTGTAGGTTTGAACGGCTTGGGTGAGATGGGCTTGTGCGATCGCGAGGTCAGTGGGTGAAGCAAGGTTCCAGGTGACGGTGATGGCGATTGCACGTCCGAGGAGGTCATGAGCGATCGCGGCTGTATAGAGGCTAGTTTGAGGTTCAGCGAGGGTTGTACGGCAAGCTAAAAAGATGGAGCGAAGATCGGCAGCGAGGTAAATTTGTAGGAAGGCGTAGCGCAGATGAATCTCACTGGTTGCAGGATCAAGGGAAGAAATATGTGGAGTTGGCTGGCTGATAGCTTCGGCTTGCTTAAAGCGTCCCTGATCAAGGAAACATCGAATTAGGAGGAGTTGAGCTTGGAGATTAGAGGAAGGAAGCGCTTGAGCTAGATCAATGACAGCGGACAAGTATCCTAGAGAGTGTAAACGCTGGATTTCGACGAGCGGCGCGGGTTGATCAGTCATTTCCCTACTTCTGGTAAGGTCGGCAGTTTTGTCAATCGTGAAATGGATAGAGTTCCTAGCTAAGGTTCGTCAGAAGCAATTTCATACCATTGAAATCTAACGGGGTAGCTCTCCGTAGCTCAACATACTCAGTGCCTTTTGATCCTGTATTGCTGATTTTCTCCCAAAGTTGCTCTAATTCACTTTCTATTTGATCAATTTCATTTCCCCAGCTATGGTGCTGATTTGCAGCTTGCCGATGCTGGTGCTGTAATCGTCTGAGGTCATTAATTAACTCGGCTTCCCTTTGAAGGAGCTCAAGCGGAATATCGACAGTATTGCCAACAGGAGTTATTGCAAGCTGCTCCATAAAAACACGAGATTTTGCCCGCTCAGCAAAGTTAAACGCCTGACAGGCTTTATGCGGCAACGATGAAAGCACCATTGTCTCATAAGGTTTAATCTTGTCTACGAATAGAGAGACTTTCAAATCTTCTGGCAAATACTGCGATCGCATTTGCTCAATTATGCTTATTACTTGCAGTAAAACATCCTGGCAGGATTCATTATGCTGTTGCTGCTGGTATATGAGAGCCACTCCATAGAGTGCTTGCCACTTTGTTTCTACGGTCTTGAATTCGTCAGCAAAAGCGATCGCTCGATTGAAGTACTGTTTCGCCTGCTGTAAGTTACCAGATTTGCTATATCCTAATCCTAGGTAAAGGTAATGAATAGCTCCTTGTTGTTTAAGATTCTCCAAGCTGGTGAGCAAGAGTGCTTTGTGTAAGTACTCTAATCCCTGTTCAATCTGTCGATTGAAAACAAGAGCAGTACCAAGTCCTAAGTATATATCTGATTCTCGATCGCGCTCGGATATTTTTTTTAACAGTGCCAAAGCTACTTGGTATGACTGAATCGCATCTTCATAGCTTCTTATGGTACGTTGAACGTTTCCTAAGCTTGTATAGTTAATTATCAATCCGTTAGATTTTCCTAACATCTTATCAAGAGCAATAGCTTTCTCAAGATTAGCAATTGCTTGTCGATAATCTCCTAGCTTAGAAAAGATCACGGCAAAGTTAGAGTGTAGGCGGGATAATTCATCACAATTCTCCGCTGAGATATCTAACTCTTCTAGTAAAGTTTGTGCAGTAGAAAGAGAAGAGAGAGCGTGTTCATAATCACCAACCATTAAATATGCTATACCTAAATCTCGATGCAAACTTGAGTACTGATATGTAGCAAGGCGAGCATTGACTTTTTCGTTCCAATGGGATAGTGCCTGTAGATAAAGATTGATTGCATTTAAATGATCACCTCTAAAGCTGAGAGTAAAGCCTTTGCTGCGTTTCATAACCATCTGCCAGTAGGACTTAGCGACAGGATCATGGAGTTGTTCTGCGCCTTCTAGAGCTAAGTCAGAAATTACTAGCGCTTCTATATCAAAGCCTTCACGTTCAAGAATTGAGTAATGATTGCACAACTCCTGAACAAATTCTTCAGTCATTTGCTGACTTTGAAGCAGCTTCGCCAAACGTTGTCGAAACTCGTCTACTGGAGTAAAACGGTGTTCACAATCTGCTGGACGACCAAAAATACCAATCTGTTGCTTGACAATGTGGTTTGGAGCGTAATAAGAATTGCTAGTATGAACTCCTACTACCTCGTACATATCACCGTTATAGCGAAAGATATGGATGTTAAAGTGCTGGGGTTGCCAACGTGCACCCTCTTCCCAGAGTCCCTGCCAAATAATAATCTCATCTACACCATCTGCATCTAAATCTTTTAACTCCATAAAACCCTGATGATATCCATTTTCTGGATGCTTAGGGAACAATGATTTAACAGTTTCTCCATCCCACTGAAAGATAGATAACGATAGAAATGCGCCGCTTCCCACCTGCCACAAAGCTACAATTTCTAAGATACCGTCTTGATTGATATCAAGAACCTGTAAATCTCTAAAGCCTTCCGCAGAAGTCAATTCTATAATTGGCTCTGACGCTTGAAAATCAAGCAGACCACATACTGATTCACCCCAAATAGATGGGATTCCTGCCACAAAACAAGTTTCGGATTGCCCATCTTGATCACAATCTGCTTCAACTAGCTTAAACAACTTAACCTCAGATAACTTACTCAAATCAAAGCTATATTGTCTTGCTTTAAATTTTCGTTTCAAGATAGCTTGAGTAAACTTAATTAAGTAACCTGTTAGCTCATCTGTCATAGAATTTATTCTCCAATCACTCTTTATGACTCACTTAAGAATTTAAGAGCTTAAGTAAAGTGCAATACGATGATGGTTCTCCCCCAATCTTGGTCGAGAACTCAATTCCCTTTTGTTCTAACAAATCTAGAAAAGTTCGCGACTTTGCCCTCTCCACATACTCCAACGCTTCCGTCATTAGACCCAACTCACCCTGCAACAACTTCACCAATCGCCTATAAACCCCCGGTTTATTCTCCCCAAAGAAACTCAAGCGCTCGTCGTGCTGCACCAGTCTCCCCCGTACCCCCTCAATCTCCTCCACTGCCAGTTGCAAGTCAGCCACCGCAGCTTGCGCAGCCCCCAGCAACTCATACGTCTGACTCCGTCCTGATCTCACCCGCCACTTCACTTCCGGTTGCTCGATCGCATCTGCTACAGCCAATGCAGCATCCTGATACTCCAATGCCCCTTTCAAATCTCCTATTTCCCGATGTAATAGCCCTAGATTTGCTAAATGGTGCGCTTCTCCTTCTTGTTGCCCCATTAATCGGGCGATCGCCAACGCTCCTTCCAGCAATTCCTTCGCCTCATCCAACCGCCCCTGCAACCGAGCCAAACTTCCTAGATTTCCCAATGCGGCTGCTTCCCCAATCCGATCGCCAAACTCTCGCTGCAATGCTAGCGATCGCTCGTAACAACCGTGCGCCTCACTCAATCGTCCCTGATCTTGATACACCAAACCCAAATTACCCCACAGATGCGCTTCTGTCGCTCTATACTCCCTTGTCTGAGCAACTTCCAGCGCTTGTTTCAAGTAGTCTTCTGCGATCGCCAAATTTCCCAACGATTGCTGCACCAAACCCAAAATATTCAGCGTCGTCATCATCCCCTTCACTTGACCACTCCGCTGATACAGGTCGAGTGCCTCCTCCAACTGTATTCGTGCTCTCGATAACGCTCCTGTGTCGCGATCGAGCAACGCAAGATTGATCAAATCATTTGCCTGATCTGTCAAATTTCCTAATTTGTGATGTACTGACAACGCGGACTTAAATGCCTGCCGTGCATCTGCCACTTGCCCCAGCGTCTGATAAGCAATTCCTAGATTACACAAGCCCCCTGCTTCCTCCTGCCACTTGCCTTCCTGCTGCCAAATTGCACTAGCTTCTTGCCACAATCGCAGAGCCTGCTCCGTTTCCCCCTGAGATAGCGACAACCGTGCTAAATTACTCAAACAGCCTGCCTGCCCCGACCGACCGACCAGTTCTATGTAAAGTGTCAGCGCCCTTTGATGGCAGTCGTAGGCTTTAATGGTTTGACCACGATCACCGTAAACTAGCCCTAAATTATTCCAAACCGCAGCTTTTCCAGCGTTGTGATCCAACTGTTCATATCTGTCTAAGGCCGCCTGTAAAAGCATTTCTGCCTGTGACATCTCACCTAAAGAGCGGTACGTAATCCCCAGATTTGTCGAGCTGTGAGCCGCTTCTGCTAATTTTCCCAACTGTGTGTACCGTTCCAATGCCTCCTGCCAAGCTGCGATCGCCTGGGTAACTTCCCCACGACGATGATGTAGAACTCCCTGCATTGTTGCCACTTCAGCTAAAAACGGATCATCCTTCTTCTGATGTACTGCTTGGCGAACAAGCCGTAAGGCGTGCCATGCGTTTCCCCAATCGCCCTGTGCACTCAAGCCATCTGCCATACTCAATAGATGGTGCAATGCATTGGAAGATAAAGCCTTGGATTGTTTATGCGCTTCCTCCAAAGCCGTCCACAACGCTGCTAATGCTTCTGGTGTTAAATCTTGATTCATCTTGATTACAAAGTCATCAACTGATCTTTGTCATACTTAATGTTCAAATCACGCACTCAGGCATTTCTTCAGTCCCTCCTAGAAACAGGCTGACCTTGCCGCAGTAACCATATTCTAGATCGATGGTTGTAATTTCAGTCCATAATTCCAACACTCGTAGTTCTGCCAAACGATAAGCAGTTACCGCAGCTATAGAATCTTGATCAGATAGCTGCTCTAAAGCTTTAGAGGCTTACTGTAATTCAGTAAACTCTTTCGTCTCCCGCATTAATAAATTGTCTGGCACTTGGCACGATCGCACATTTTGCCCCATCACAGACGGCATAGTAAGGTGGAAGCATCCCGTTTTTTATTTCACGGTCGTAGTTAATGATAGCCTCCAGAATGTAAGCGATAACTGAGGAAAAATTCTGTAGCGAGGTCATGGACTGATGACTCCTAAACAAGGGCAATCCCTACAAGCCCGCATCAAAGACATTGCTCAGATCCTATGTGATCCTTCTTCTGTCACTTTCGCTGGAGTGAATTCTAAAAGCCTTATCCAGCCTCACTTCCTTGATAAGAATGCCCAAAAATAGCAGAGAAGCGAAACCACTGTACAGTATGGCTTTTAGATTTTTGTACGATCAGAGTGATTAAAGAGGGGTGATACCAATTTAAGGAGCAAACACGACAGATGGAAACGGGATGCAGGGGTTTCACCCTTGGATGAGGGCGAAGCCCCCACCCCCTCATCTATAACCCTTATTCTTTAAATTGGTATCACCCCTCTTTTGTCACTTTGGCAGGAGCAAGATCTGAAAGCCTTGCTGTATCCGCGTTTTGCTCTTCTGTCATTTTCGAGCCATCAAAATAGGAAATACGCGTTGTGGCTGGGTTTCGGAGTTCGCCTCAGCGAGAGTGACAAATGAGGGATGACTCACCTGCTGAAGAATTGACCTGCCTGAGCAGAATTGAGCAAACAGTTCGGCGACAAATACAAAAACATGTGGTGCCGGAGGTGGGTATTTTTATATCGCAATAGAAACCCAGACTGGCAGAGGCTATCACTGACAAATCAAAAGCATCCTCGGCGACCTCTCGATTACGGCAGCCTAAGCCGAAAAGTTACGCCTCAAACGTTTGACGCCTCGCAATACCATGCCGTTGATGTACATCTTGAGTCAGAATTGCTTGCCCTCCTCTGGGTAGCGCCAAGGACGGTAGGATTCGAGAAACTGACAACCGCACTGCTTGCACTGATGGCATTGTCTCCCTCGACAATGCCAGTTTTTAGCCATTTGAATGGAGTGACTATTGAGAACATTTCATCCTTACTATTCTACCAAGTTGAGCATTACTCTTTAAACAACGCTAAGAACTGGATAATTTTGCTTCAACAGCTTTAAGGCGATCGCCTTAATCGGTTGCAGTCTTCTACATCCTAATCCATCTCCCCCAAAACATCCGTCCCTATTCCCATCGCTTCTCCGATTGACAGCAGCAACTCTCGATGAACCCTAAAGCTATGGCTAACCTCGCCAGCGTAGAAGTCCTGAAAGTTAGGCAAGGCGACAAGGTAAAATAAGTAAGGATTTCTTAGACTGAGTGCGCGATCGCGCAGTGACGCGATACAGGAGCTGGCGGCTTCGGTTTTGTCGCAGGCTGCCTTGCCTCTATTATGTATTGGGTGATCCGCTGGGAATTGCGACAAGAGAGGGATGGTGACTCGCTCATACTCATCTGGTGTTACGTCGATGTGCAAAGATTGCTTTAGCATAGTACATCAACTGAAAGCGATCGCCCACATCCAAATGGTTGACCATATCGCGGGTAGGAGAGCGAATCGTCCCCTCTGAAATAAACAGTGAGCAGCAATTTCACGATCGCTCAACCCCTGGATCATGACATCCAAAATCTCTCGCTCTCGCGGGTCAGTTTATCGAATTCGGTCAAATCCGGTTCAGCCGCTCCAACTCATCG
>Ga0209181_10004061_pt1 | contig 22093 bp, 11 predicted proteins | sample MAT05_FD_187208 | JGI IMG/M metagenome (GOLD analysis project Ga0209181, IMG submission 187208) | Freshwater microbial communities from Lake Fryxell liftoff mats and glacier meltwater in Antarctica - MAT-05 (SPAdes) (version 2) | ecosystem: Environmental > Aquatic > Freshwater > Ice > Liftoff...
GCGGCCGCTGAATTCGCGAACGAGGTCGGTGACTTCGATGATGGGCGTCTGGTCGGACATCAGCTTGGGACTTGGAACCGCAGAGACGCGGAGGCGCAGAGATTACCAAAGCGGGTATCTGCCTTTCTCCGCGTCTCTGCGTCTCTGCGGTTCACTTTCATGTGGCGAAAAAGAAGAGGCCGGTGAGCAGCGCATTCGCGATGAGCATGACGAGCAGCGACCACACGACCGAGCCGGTGGTGGCCTGGCCCACGCCTTCGGCGCCACCCTCCACGGCGAGCCCCATGTAGCACGAGATGGTGATGACGAGCCACGCGAAGACGCCGCTCTTCACGAGGCCGCTGTAAAAGTCCCACACGTCGGGGCGGTTCACGCAGTGGTAGATGTAATTCGCGGTGTCGATATGCAACGCGTATTTGCACACCACCCAGCCGCCGACCATGCCCACGCAATCGCCGAAGATCGTGAGCACCGGCAGCATCACGAGCATGGCGAGCACGCGCGGTACGATGAGGTAACGGATCGGGTTGATCGCCATGACCTGGAGCGCCTCGATTTCCTCGGAGACTTTCATCGTACCCAGCTCCGCAGTGACCGCCGAACCGCTGCGGCCGATGACGATCACGGCGATGAGCAGCGGGCCGAGTTCGCGCAGCAGCGAGACGGCGACGAGGTCGGGCACGTAGGTCGCCGCGCCCAGTTTTTTCAGCTCGCCGGCGGATTGCATCGCCAGCGTGAGGCCGATGCTGAAGGAGGTGAGCGCCGCCATCGGGAGCGCGCGCACGCCGATCAGCACCATCTGGTGAAAGACGTGCGCAACCTTGAACGGCTCTCCACGAAAGGGCGCGACGAGCGTCCAGTAGAGGATGCGCCCGCAGAGCGTGAAGTAATCCTTCACGCCGCGGGAGGCGGCCCAGCCAGGGCCGTCTTGGCCTCCGCGAGCGTCGGGTAGATCGGGAAAATTTCGCTCAACCGCACGAGGTCGAAGATCGTGCGGACGCGGGCGCTGACCTCCGCGAGCGCGAGCCGGCCGCCGAAGCCCTGCACCTTTTTCACATACTCCACGAGCGTCGCCAGCCCCGAGGAGTCGACATATTCCACGCCGCCGAAATCGAGCAGCAGCGCGTCGCGTTTCGCCTTGGCATGAACGCCGAGCACTTCGCGCAGCTCGGGCGAACAGGCGAGATCGATCTCGCCCGAGATCGCGATGATGAAAAGACCGGCTTCTTCGTGCTCGCGGACTTGCATGGGGCGAGAGGGTTATCAGCGGCCCGCGAGCGGCGGAAGGGCAAAGTGCCGCGACCATCCTCGCCCGCCGGATCGCGCCTCGCGCTTCCCCTCCGTCGCTGCGCCGCCTATACCGGCGGGATGTCCTCCTCCACCGACTCCATCGGCTTCGCCATCATCGGCACCGGCATGATCGCCGAGTTTCACGCCAACGCCATCGCGCTCGTCCCCGGCGCCAAACTCCTCGGCGCCTACGGCAATGTGCCCGAGCAGCGCGCCGCGTTTTGCCAGAAGCACGGCATCCGCGAATACGCTTCGCTGGAAGCCGTGATCGCCGACCCGCTCATCCACGCGGCGACGATCGCCACGCCGAGCGGCTTGCACGCGGCCGTGGCCGTGCCGGTCTTGGAAGCGGGCAAGGCGGTACTCTGCGAGAAGCCCATCGACGTCACCATCGAAGCCGTCGACGCCATCCTCGCCGCGGAGAAGAAAGGCAACGGCCGGCTCGCGTGCGTTTTCCAAGCCCGCTTCGGAGCCGGTGCCCAAAAGCTCAAAGCCGCGATCGACGCCGGTCGCTTCGGCCGCCTCACGCTGTGCAGCGCCTACATCAAGTGGTGGCGCGATCAGGCCTACTACGGCACCTCCGGCTGGAAGGGGACGTGGAAGATCGACGGCGGCGGCGCGCTGATGAATCAGGGCGTGCATGCGGTGGACCTGCTCCAGTGGCTCGTCGGATTGCCGGAAGAAGTGTCCGCTTTCCACGCCACGCTCGCCCACACCATGGAAGCCGAGGATACGCTCACCGCGATGCTCCGCTTCCCCGGCGGCGCGCTCGGCGTGATCGAAGCCGCGACCAGCGCGTGGCCCGGCGATGAACTCCAGATCGAAATCTGCGGCGACAAAGGCAGCGCTACGATCGTCAATGACAAGGTGACGCGCTGGGAATTCGCCGAACCGCAACCCGACGACGCCGACGTGCTGAAAAACGAAAACGCCGGCAAGATCGGCGGCGGCGCCGCGGACCCGAAAGCCATCCCGGTCGAAGGCCACCGCCGCCTCATCGAGGACCTCGTCGCCGCGATCCGCGAAGGCCGCCCGCCGCTCATCCCCGGCACCGACGCCCGCCGCGCCATCGCCCTCATCCGCGCCTGCTACGAGAGCGCCGCCACGCGCTCGGTGGTGAAGGTTTTGCGCTAATGGCCCAACGCTGCCCGCCGCGGCGGCGCAGACTCACGGGCGGCGATGCCGATGCTTGTCTTCGCAAGCCGTGCGGGGAACTGTTTGCGCGTGCTTACTTCCCTCCATCACATTTGTCATCGGGTTCTTTTCATCCTGCTCGTGCTCACCGGCGCGGTCGCCGCCGATCCAGCCCTACCGCGCCGTTTTCTTGAGCCGCATTCCGCCGCGGAATCATGGAATGTGATTCGACTGGTCACCCGGAACGTCGAGCAACTCATTGACGAAAAACGCCCGGAGGAAATCGCGACGCAAATTTCTTACTGTGCTCCCGCGCTCCGAGCCCTGCCCCTGCAGGTACCACGAGCGGAGGCGACTCAAGCGGTCGATGAACAAATCAAGCGTGCGTTCATCTCGGTCAACGCTATTGCCAGTTCCGCCCAACAGGGCAATCTCGCTGGAGCCGGCGCGGCCCTCGCCAGTCTCCGCAATATACTAAACGGCGTCGCCGGCAATTTCGATCCCCGCGCGGTCAACGCGGAAATCTATCTTTGCCCAATGCACTCCGACATGGTCGCGGAGGATCTGAAGACGCCCTGCACCAAATGTGGCATGAGCCTGTTGCCGCGCCGGATCGCATACAGTTCCGTTTACACGAAACCGGGCGAGCCAACGATGCGCATGACGGCCAAGGCGAGCGGGCCGATCGAAGCCGGAAAGAAAATCGAAGTGACCGTCCGTCTGGAGAAGGCAGACAAGTCGCCGGCGCTTTATACCGATCTGCTCGAGATGCATACGGAGAAAATTCACCTGCTGATCGAAGAGCCAGGCCTCGGCGATTATCACCACGAGCATCCCGTCGTCACGGAAACGCCAGGCGAATATCTCTTCTCGTTTACCCCCCGGAAGACGACCCCCTACCGTATCTGGGCCGACATCGTTCCCGCGGCCACGAGTGTGCAGGAACTGCCCTTCGCCGATCTCCCCTCGGCAGCGGCAGCCGGCACCCTCACCGATACCGCGGACCGCTTTACTTCATCGGCTGGCGGTTATCATTTTACTCTCAGTTTCAACAACGCGGCCCCTTTGCCCGTGAAAGCTGGGCAACCCCGCCCGATCTACGTCGCCGTGGCAGACGCCGATGGAAAGCCCGTATTGACACTCGAGCCCGTCATGAACGCCTTCTCCCATCTCGTCGGCTTTTACGACGACTACCGCACCGTCGTCCATATCCATCCCACCGGCGGCGATGTCCTGGACCCGGCGTTGCGTGGCGGCCCGAGCCTCGGCTTCATGTTCTTCCCGCCGCGGGCTGGATTTATCCGTCTTTATTGTCAGGTGAAGATTGGCGACCAGATGCTCTTCGCCCCGTTCAATGTGAACGTGGAGCCTTGATTACTTGCTCACGATGTCGTCGGACGTCCAGAGACGCTGGTCCGGGCCTGCCGAACGGATCTCCATGCTTTTCTTCGACAGTTGATGGAAGAAATAGGGGGATCCCCAACGGTCCAATAGTTCACCTTGATCATTGAGATTCTGCCCCACCGGTGGCCCCACCCGTGCGTTGACCGGATTGCCACCCATCACCGCCTTCATGATTTCAGCGTTGGAACCCACCGGGTTTTCACCGAGCCGCGTCCGGTAGTCGCGGAACATTAGGCTAACGTTATCCAAGTCCCCCTTCACCTCTGCTTGAAGGTCTTTCCGGTTCAGTCTTTCAGTAAGTGCCGCCGGTAATGGCACAAGAACGGAAACCGGAGTCGCGGTCGTCCGGACGAGGGGCAGGCCAGCGGTCACCGCACTCGTCATCCTGGCGGGCGGCACTGGAGTCGACGCCTGCGGCAACGCTGCGCCTGCAACCGTCGGCGGAGCGAAGCCGGAAGGTGGTTCCTCCGCAGCCCTCTTGTCCTCGGAAATTGCCGGTTCAGCGGGAATCACGGTGGGCACACCCGTTCGACCCACAACGTACCACGCCAAAATGGCACCCAGCGCGAGCAGCAAGGCGATCAGAGGCAGAGGACGAATCTTCATCAGGAATCTAAGTTCAAAATCTCATCGCCCTGGAGCATACGCTGCCAGTTCCATGTTTCATCGGCCGGCCCGTGTCTGAAGGCGTGACTGCCAATTTAGACAACGACGTTATTCGACAAACTCCGGCAATCCGCGGGCGGACCTTGTGCCGTTAAAACATGAAGCCGACGTTCGAGCCGTATGGAGTTCCCGCGAACCGACTGAGGTTCGGGAAGATATCGGCCAGCTTGCTCGTATCGACACCGAACCATTTTGCCAGGGTTGCAGAGTATTGATCCACCGCCATGGTCGGGATCCAGCGTCCGATCCCCGTGTCGTCGGGTCCATTGAGCGCAAAGGTAGGAAGTTTCCCGTAAGTAACCCCTCCTTTCACGGAAGTCCCTCCAGAGGCAGTACCAGCCGCGCCCCCCATGATCAAATGATGCGCGCCCCACCCGTGGTCGCTGCCCTGGCTGTTCGTCGGAAACGTCCGGGAGAAGTCACTGGCCGTGAAGGTCGTCACCTTGTCACCGACGCCCAGTTGTTCCATGGCTTTCTGGAAGGCAAACATGGCACTGTTCACCTCAGCCAGGAGCCTGTAGTGCGCGCCGGCCGGATTGGTCGGTTGGTCGGTATTATTCACCGAAACCTGCGAAGTATGGGTGTCGTAGCCACCCACGCTGCAGAAGAAGATCTGCCGACCCATGTTGAACTTACCTGAAGCTGGCGCGGCATTTCCTGGGTTTCCCCTAGCCTGGATCAATCGCGCAACCATCTGCAATTGGGGTCCCAGACTTCCCGTTGTCGGAAAAGGATTCGTCCAGAAAGTAGGCAACGCCGTCGGCGTAATGGCTGTGTTCAAAAGATCTCCCACCGCGATCGCGTTTTCGACCACATCCGCATACGCTGTCCGTTGAAGATTGGCATCGGTGAGCGCCAGGATGTTCTTCATCGCCTGAAGTCTCGAATTACCCGGCCCCTGGACGGTCACTGCACCCGTCGTCGACACCTGATATTGAGAAATGAGGTTTCCGATCTCAAACGTGTTTGCCCCACTGACTGAGACTGACATCGAGATGCTCCCGTTCGGGTTCGCTATGTTCAGCAAATCCGCCACCCGTCCGCCCCACCCTGTGACCGGAGGCGCATCAGGAATCGACGTCTCCCATTGCGTGACCTGGTCGCTATGGGAGAAGAGCTGCGGTGGCTGGTAGAGCCTCGACGAAGAGCCCAGATATTGCGCCCGGGTCGTCGGCCTGACCAAGGTGCCCGCATTGAAGACCACGGCGAGTTTATCCTCACCGAAAAGCTGCTGCAGGCTTGGGCAAGCGGGGTGAAATCCGTAATTATGCCCGTCTGAATCCGAATAGAGTGCGCCCGACTGGCCCACATTATAGAGCGGCAGGAGGGATGATTTTGGCAACATCAGATTTTGCCGAATCGCGGCGTACTGGTCGTAGGTCGCCGTGTCCGTGGGGACGATCCAGTTATTGGAATCATTTCCACCGGAGAGGAAGATACAGACCAGTGCCTTGTAGTCGTTATTGGAAGGCAACCCGGTCTGCGACAGGGCGGAATTGATCAGCCGCAGATCCCGAATGGTATTGGTCATCGCGATCGTCCCGACGGCAGCGCACGAAGCTTGCCGGAAGAAGTCTCGCCGCGTTTGAAGGTGGGAGTTTTTGTCGAGTTTCATACGGGCTTATCGCTGGATGGTGTAATCTGGGCTGGTCAGAATGAGGTGGATGATCGCGCGCAAGCGGTCCCGGCGGTTCTGCTGCGACCCGTCGTTATAGGGAAGCGCCGGATTCGCTCCGTAAACGGCATTTGTGTAACTAATCCCCGTGGCACTCTGGCAGTTCACCGGAACGGTGAATGTATTCGCCCCAGTCACGGTCGCTGTTGAGATGAATGTCGCATTGATGGTCCCGACGAAAATTCCGCCCGTAATACCGCTTAGGGTTACATTATCAATCACGGTGCCGTTCGGTCCAAATCCATGGCCGCCAGTAACCGTCACCGTGCAGGGATTGGTGGCGCTGATGGTGGCGATCGCTCGTTGACCAACAAAATTTAGAATTTGCGTCTTGGCTGTTGGAGGCAATGTCCCGCCCAAGAGCAGAGTACTCATTCGATCGACTAGGGTGCTCAGATTGACATTGCTCGTCCACGGGAGCGTCGTCGTTACGCCGCCACCAAGCACGAGGCCCACCCCTGAAGTCGCAACCGAAGTAGTGCCGATCCACGGGCTCAAATCCAGCACGAGCGCGTTACCACCGGATTTAAAGCTGCTGAGCGACGTCGTCGCGGAGGTTGGGTTAAAAAGGCCGTTGTAGATGAAGTTTGCCTGTCTCACGACCGTGGTTTCCGAGGTCAACTGGAACTCCGGCGTGGTAATGCCCTGCGATTGCAAAGTACCTGCATACTTGTATCCCGGCAGGAAGAAGTTGAAGACGGTGGTGGAATACAACGGAGTTTGCTGGAGATCCGTATCCGTATAATCCATCGCGAACGTGCCCTGGCGCGAAACAATCGTGCCGTTCCGGTTCAACGGCTGAGACTTGTAGGGGAAGACGACCACTTGGTTGTCCGTTGAGATCGCCGCATTCGCCGCATCCCGAGCCACGACGGTGAACGTGTTTGCGTCCGGCACGCTGGCTATCGTGTACTCCAGATCATTCTCCGTCGAAGTCTCGTTAAACGAGGTCGTGTCCCGAGAATTGGTGAAATTAAGGAAGACCTTATCTCCCACAGAAAGGCCGTGATCGGCCATTGTGCCAAATTGGGAGGTGTTTTGATTCGCCGTATCGATGGTGATCACACCCGCCCTCCCAGTACTCTGATAACTGCCCCCGAAACGTGGAATCATGACGGTTCCAGACCGAACACTGGCCGAAGTAGGCGAGAGGCCGGCGATGGTGAAGCTGGTCCCACTAATGTTGCCGATGCCGCTCGCGGTGTCGTATGAGTTCGAGGAGGTGGCCTTCATGACCGTCTGATCGAAGCCAGCCACATTCAAAGCAGGTGCGCTGGTGAAGTCGAAGAAGACCCGGCCTCGGTTTTCATCGGGCAGGACTTGTGCGGGCGAGACTCCCGCGTTGTCTCCGGGCACATAGTGGCCACCCATCGTGATCGTCATCACCGATGAGTTTGCCGGCTGATTATAAGCACCGGCCAGCCATCCCGGTGCGGCGACGGTGTATGATGTCGACGACAACACAGACACCACCGTATAACTGCCAGCGGCGGGCGCCGGTTGTCCTCCGACGGTCGTATCCGCGAACTCCAGAAATACGTTATTGCCGCCTTCGAGGAGATGGTTAGTAGACACACCACCGATATTTGTGCCGCTGATCGTGATCAGGTTGCTGGTGGTTTGCGCATAGTTTGCCGCCAGAGCGCTAGGACGAAACGCCCGCACCGCGTTCGAGACGCGCATGATGGGTTCGCGTTGTTTTCCAAAGGAGGGTTTGGCCTTATTGGGCGCGTTGTCCCGATACATGTCGGGGCTCCGAGCTTCGTAATCGAGTAGAACGGCCTTGATTACGGCCTGCATGTCGCCACGGACTCCGGAGCCATTGTCGTTGAACTTCTGCACGACGCGATACAGGTAATCGCGCGACGGGTCGCTCGTTACCATCCGCTGGATGAGCTGCCGGCAGATGAACGGTCCCGTGTTCGGGTGATTGAACAGCATGTCATGCACCGCATTCAGCTCTTGCACTGGCAGGGCTTGATAGGCCGCATCGTTGATTTGAGAGCTGATGTGGTTTGCGTAAGCGTCGAGCGGCTGTCCGCCAAGCGTGGCTAAACCGGGCAGGACCTCGTTGTTCAAGACGCGCTTAGGTCCCATGAAATGCCGCGCGGGCACGTCCCGCATCGGCCGGGTCCAATCCGCCGTAGCGCCTCCAATAGAGGTCAAGGGGGCTCCACTGTAGCCGTAGTCCCATCCCGTGAAGACATGGGACAGACCGACGATTTCACGTTGCGCGTAGGTATCGATCGGGGAATCCACTGAAGTCAGCATCAACGTCCCGTCCGGCCACATCCGGTAGAGACCGATCGAGAAGAGCTGCTTGATCTCGCGGGCGTAGTTCTCGTTCGGAATGCGCCCAACGGCTAGGTCGGGCTTGTCGTTGCGGAGCATGTCGAGGTAGCGACCCATGGCGGGCGTCAGCGTGGTGTTGACGAGGATGTCTCGGAAATTCCCGAAGGCCGTCGCAGCCAGCGTGTCGTAGAAATCCGAGATTGCCACGGCGTTGTCCTCCAGCGGGCCCTGGCCGGAAACCACATGGATTTCGCTCAGCGCAAAGGCGACGCGCTGCCGGAGCTGATCCGCACCGGTGATGGAAGCCTTCCACCAGCTATTGAATGCAAGGGAGGTATCGAATGGGCCGAAGGCATCGGCGCGTTCGCGAGCCAAGGTCTCCGTGAGGTGAGAGGTCGGCGCCTTGGTGAATTGATCATTGATCCATGCTTCGTAGCGGCTCGGTGGATTGTTACCGCCGCCCCCTGTTGCGGTGAGGTTTTTTAATGCGGCAATGTCCGTGGTATTGGCACCGAAGGTGGCTTGACCCAGGAACCGGGCGGCCCCTTCGTTAGTGCTACCGTCGTCCGACCATGGTTGAGGCGCCGGCGGAGCGGAAAAGGTGCGAGTGCCGTTGGCGAGCGTAAAGTTTCCGCGGATTTCACCAGCCGTGTAAGCTGCGGTGTGCAGGTTGATGTAGGCCTTGCCCTGTTTGATCAACTCTACCACCTCTGCCCGACTCAACGTCCCCACGATCACTGGAATTGTCCACTTATGGCTTCCGTCCGGCTGCAATCCGCTATTGGCGGGAGGTGCCACCGGATCGTACATGATGCTCGCTGGCTTGGTCAGAAACGGATCGTTGTGAATGTGCCAGTCCGTCATCGTGGCGGTGAGTCCATTGAACGGTGCAGTGGTGAATCCAGCGATGTCGAACTTCACGAAGACCGCCGATTCATCCTCGGTCAAACGCATGGTCGCGGTTCCGACGCCTTTGGTGATTGCGCCATTTTCCGCCAGCATGGTGGCCACAAAGAGCGTCCCCGGAGTCGACCCCGGAGCTGGGGGAACGTAGGGCGAGAGGGCAAACGCTGGCACCACTTCGCTGGGTGCGTTGGTGGCTTCGCCCGGCTTCGACCAGCCGACTGCGAGGTTGTCGACTCCCTGGGTGCTGCTACCCGCGCGGTGAAGGACTTCGAAATAATATTTCTTACCCTGCTCCAGGGCGAGCCACGGGGTTTTCTGCGTCGCATTTACATTCCAACTCCGCGGTGTGCCACTTCCAGCCGTCAGCCAGGCCCGCTTGAATGCGGTGTTTGGTTCCTCGTCATTCGAGATCCACAATTCGGCGGCATTGTTCCCCGCGATCCAGAAGTAGTAGTTGCCGGTCGTCGGCGCGGTGATATAGCCGCGGATCCGCGCGCCGTAATTGTCACCGGCGTTGGTCGGCCCTTCCAGACCGGTGGCCGGGAGTATGGGTAGACTCGACGTGCTATTCGCGGCGGCGCTGGTGGGGATGCTCGCGACGGTGGGAGTCGTTTGATTCGCCAACCCGGTCCACAATTCGCGAGGCACGGTTCCCGCGTTGGCATTCACATGCAGGTTCAGGACCGACGTTCCGGTTCCCGCCGCGTTCGCGATGGTGATGGTGATCTGGAAATCGCCGGACGTGCCCGCTGGCGGTGTGCCGCTGAGGATTCCGTTGGAGTAGGTCAACCACGCCGGATTGCCGCTAATCGTCACGTTCCCAGCATTGCTCCCGGCGACGGTGTAGGAGAAGAAGCCATTGGCCAGCGCGGTCGCATAAGTCGGTGCGACATGGGTCGGAGGTGCCTGCGGAACACTCGATGGGTAAAGGCGCTCCTTGGGGATGACCTGCTTCGGTTGGCTGGCGCTGAACCAGGAAAGGACGTTTCTCGCGTAGGTGTTGCTTTCGTAGTAGTCGAGCTGAATGTCGTAACGCACTCCTCCGATCATCGGGATGCGAACAAACCGCTCGTTACCATTCGAGGACCAATCCTTGAGTGCCTTGTTGGCGATATCGAGATTGATGTTGCCGAAACTTTGATTGGCATACTTTCCCGTTCCGATGTTGACCGTGTAGCCCGTGGTTAGCGCATCGGGAATGATGCCGGTGCGCGGGTCCAGAATATTGACGCTGCCAGTCCCGGTGGCGAAGGCATTCACACCGAAATTCACCGTGAAGGTCGTCGCCGTGACCGCCGAAATGGGGTAAACGGCGGTGTTCAAAGCCAAGGCATTGCCTGTGGTTGGATCGAGTTGGACAGTGCCGAGGGCGGCAAAGGAATTGGCTGGGACGCCCGTCATGGTCGAGTAATCGACCACGGCAAGGCCGGTCCCGTTTGTATAGCTGTAGGTTCCTGTGCCGGCAGCGTGGAGCGCGGTGATGACAGCGTTCCGTGAATCGTTCACCGCCACATTGCCCAGGATCACATAAACGCCCGTGCCAGCAGTCGGAGCGAGAGTGCAGGTTGACGGGACGGTAAAAGTCCTTGTCCCAGTGACAGTGGCGAGGAAAACGCCATTGATCGGTGTGGAGAAGGTTCCTCCGGCGACGGATTCGATTCTGACCGTCATTTGCGACCCGATCGTCAGATTGTGGTTCCTCGCGGCCGTAATTTCGCATGCCGCTGCCGTGGAGATGCTGCTAATCCCGGTCGTGGGGATAAAATTGAGCGCGCCGACGTTGACGGTAAAGGTGTTTCCCGCCACGGCCGTAATCGGATACGGGAGGTTACCCAAATTAGTGAGGCTGCCGCTGGTGGGGTCGACTTCGGCACTCTCTCCGACGGTATAGCTTCCCGCAGTGCGGTTGCTCCCGGTAGAAGCGAGAGTCACGAGGTTCGAGTAATCGACGACCAGGGCACCGGTGGAAGGAATGTAGTCGTAGGTCGGCGAGGTGGTCGGTGCGTGATTCAGATTGCCGCTAGTGGGATCAATCCGCACGGTTTCCCCGACCAAGAAATTGCCCGGTGTCGCCACGAGGCTGAAGTAGTTCACATCGAGGTTGCCGGTCGCGCTGTCATACAGATAGGCACCGGTGCCGGTCAGGGCGGAAGGCAACACCCTGAGCACCTGCGTCTGGCCATTGAGGGTGAGGGTGCAACCGTCATCGGCCGTGACCGTGAAGGTGTAATCCTCCGAAAATTGCGGCTGCACCTGTCCCGTCCAGCGAGCGGAGAAGGTGTCTGGTTGAATCAGCGCCGGGTCCGGCGATCCCGAGCCCCAAATGCCATTGTTTTGGACTGTCACAGCGGTATCGATCCCCACGCGCCCGGGAGAGATCGTGGGACCACCGACATTCAGGGAAGTCGTGTTGGCGTAGCAGAGATTGTAGAGTCCAGTCGTCGTGCTGGTCGGGACGTTCTGGATAAATCCACTGCCCGTCCCCAAAGCTGGAAGCGTAGCGGTGAGCGTCGTGTTTGCCTGAGTCGTGACTCCTGTGCCCGTGCTGACCGAGATTATTCCAGGCAGGGTGCCAGTTCCCGGCAGGTTCCCACTGATGAATTGATTGGCGGGCAAGCCAGCGCCGCTGATCGCCATGCCATTGGCAAGACCATTGAGGGAGGGAACGATGATGTTCATGTTACCCGCGGTGGTGGCCGCGCCGGTGATGGGGACGGAGAATCCGTGCAAGGTCGCGGTGAGGTTCGTGCTCGGCTGCGCCGTGACGCCAGTCCCCGTGGTCACCGTGATGGTGGTTGCCCCGATTGCGGTGATGAATTCATTGGCCGGCAAGCCGGTGCCGGTCACCGTCATACCGAGGACAAGACCAAGACCCGCAGTGGAGGGGAGGACTGTGATCGTGTTACTCGCGTTGGTCGTTGCACCGGTAAAGGCGACCTGCGAGGTGGGAGCGATGGCGACGGTAAAGTTGCTGGTGAAAGTGAGGGTCGTGCTCGCCTGCGCGGTGACGCCGGAGCCGGTGGTTACAGTGATCGACCCTGCTCCAATCGCGGTGATGAATTGATTGGCCGGGATTCCCGTCCCGCTCACGGCCATGCCCACGGCAAGACCCGCCGTGGACGAAACCGTTATCGTGTTACTGTTCAAGGTCGTCACCGCACCAGCGATAACAACCGGGGCCGATGTCCCGCCAACCGCGGTGATCGTGTAGGTGCCATTGAAGGTATTCGAGATCCCCGGCGTGAAAAGAATTCCTGACGAGAAAGAAAGCGGTACCGTATTGCCCACGCTGTAGGTGTGTCCACCGGTGGGGATCACGACGAGATTGCCGCCACCCAAGTAGCTGTAGGTGAGAGCCTGCGTGTGGCTAAACTGATTCGCCTGCGGGATATTGGCGAAGGTCGTGGTGCCGGGCACCCTCCACTGCAGACGGCAGCGGGCTTCACCCGTGGTTTCCACATGTTCCACCCTCATGCGGTAGCGCGCGCTGGGCGTCCCCGGCACCGCGAGGTTGACCGGGGCACTTAGCTTGAAAGTTCCGACGCTGTCCGATCCCGGGGAGTTCCAGTTGTGCTCCACGACTTGTTCTCCAGCATCCAGGAAATCGCCGTCGTTATTCAAATCGATGAGCACTTGCGCTTTATCATCAGCGTCGAGTTGGAAGGTGTATGCACCTACCACCGAGGGCTGGAGATAGGTCTCCCAACTCGCGCAATAATTGGTGGGCGAGTTGCTCGGGAGGATCGTATTTGAATTCGGCGTCCCGTTTGCCCAATCAAAATTGACCGATTCATCCATCCGCGTGATCGTCGGCGGGTGCAAGAAGGCCTGGATACTGAAGTTGCAAAAGCCGTTGGTGGCCGCGATCCCCCCGAATGAAGTAGCCGAGGTGAGGGCCACCGTAAAAGAGGACGCCGTCACCGCCGTCACCGGGTAGTTGAAGTTGTTGAAGGTCGAGTTGTTCAGATTCCCATTGCCCGTGGTGAAGCTCAATTTCACCTGATTGCCGGCCACCAACCCTGGGATGGTGCTGCCGGTGTAGGTCACGACGACCGAACCGTTGGTCGTGGGACTTGCCGACCGCGTAAAAGCGTAAGCCCCTGCCTGCCCGAAGTTCGCCGCATCGATGGCCGTGAAGCTGGAGGTGTCGTAATAGCGGGCAAGAAGACCGGTTCCACTCGCTGCCGTTGACGGGTTGATGATGACGGTGGCGTTGTCCGGACCGACGACCGTAAAGGGGAAGTCAGTGGACGCCGGCGGCATTACCTGTGCGTTCACCGAGCGGCCGCCTTTGATGGCAGGCGCCGCAATCTGAATTGGAACCACAAAGAGATCACTCGACGTTGCACCGCGGGCCGCGAATGCGATGGAACCCGGCAGCGCCATATAATCGGGGCTTGGAAGGGTGTTTGGAACGGCCGTACCAGTGACGTTCAGATTGACCGTCAGCGGAAAGAGGTTCTGCTTGCGCGAGACCGTGATTCGTCCCGAACTGGGCCCATCCTCAGAGGCAAACGGCGTCGCCGCCGTGATCGTGACTTCATTCGGCAAGGCGATCTGCTGATTGACGTAGGTGAGATCGTTCGTCCCCGTGACGGTCTGGACCGCGTTTGGGTTGAGGCTCACGGCCATTTCCGCCCAGTCAGCGACGCCATCTCCGTCGGTATCCAGATCCCCGACTCGCACCCGATAGAAGGTATTCGCGGCGTAAGACACGCTCAGCGTTCTCGTCCCGCCATTTCCCACCACTTGCACCGGCGTCGGTTGCGGCTGCAAGACCCAGCTATTCGAGGTGGCTATGGTTGCCGTCGATTCCACCTGGTATCGCTTACCGGTCTCCGTAGGGAACTGGATATCGACCATCGACCCGTTTTTCACGATGCTCGTCACCTTGATCACCTTGCTGCCGCTGAACGGGTTGGTCCCCGCCGCGATTTCGTCGCCATTCTTCACTCCATCGTTGTCGGCATCCTGATCGAGCCAGCTCAAATCCGCCAACTGCACGGCGGTGACCCCATATTTCAGCTTCCAGATTTGCTGAGTTGCATTGTCGTTGATCACGGCCAACGCCGGAGACGGCAGGTGGAGTGAAATCAAGGCCAATGTGGCCAGGCTCAACGAACGGCGGAAGAGTCGAGTGGGGTTGATGTTCATGGGGTTCGTGAGTCTGTGGGTGCGAGATCGCTTTAGGGAAAGTGCGGGCTTGCTACGAAGGGTAGCGAGGCTGCCTCCAGGCAGCACGATGGATTCCTTCTCGAAAGCAGAGGAATATCCATGATCGGGGGGAGGAGAATATTTGACGACGGGCTGTTGGCTGCCAGCGAGCGAGCATTGCTCGCCGCCGAATCTGAATTTGGCCCGAGGACCGACCCTAGGAGCCCATTTCGACGCTGCAAGCAGTTTTTTGCTCTAAGAAACTCAATTCCACGTAAACCTCCGTAAACCTCGGCGATATTTCACCGCCACGCTCGAAATACCGAGCCGGCTCTCCGCGAGCCGCTGATTTCGACCGCTCCCGTGCAGCCTTTCTGGCCCGACCGCGTCCGGGATTCTCCTTCTGCTCGACGCGGACGCCTAGCCCAGATCGCTCAGCGCCAGGTCCGCATCGCCGAAGCGATCCGTGCGCACGCCCATCCGCTCCATGAGCGCCATGTGGAGCCGGCAGAGCTTGCGATTTTCATCGCCAGAGTAGTCGAGCATCCGCCCCCCTCTGATCGTGCCGCCACCTCCGCCCGCGAGCAGCACCGGGAGATGGCGGGAGTCGTGTGCATTCCCATCGTAGAGGCTGGAGGTGAAGAGGATCATGCTGTTGTCGAGCAATGAACGTTCGCCTTCATCGGTCGCTGCCATCTTCGCCAGCGCCTCGCCCCAGAGCTTCATGTGGTGCTGGTTCACCCGCTGGTAGCGGTCGAGACGCTCGGCGTCGTTCGCATGATGGGAGAGCTCGTGGATGCCGCCCTTCACGCCCAGCGCGCTGAAGTTCATGTTCGAGAGATCGTTGTTCATCATGAAGGTCGCCACCCGCGTGCGATCCATCTGGAAGGCGAGCACGAGGATGTCGAACATCAGCCGCAGGTGCTCCTCCGGGTCGGTCGGGATGCCGGCCGCGGGGCGTGGGAAAGTGGGCGCTTTCACCGATGGATGCCACCCCGCGCCGGCGGTGTTCGCTTTGGAAAAATCATCCGCTTTCTCGATCCGCTGCTCCAGCTCGCGGACGGAGGTAAGATACTCGTCGAGCTTGTGCGCATCCCGGCTGCTCAGGCGGCCGCGCAGCGACTTCGCGTCCTCGTTCACGATATCGAGCACGCTCCGGTCGCGCTTGCGCTGCGAGCCGTCGTCGAAGAGCTGATCGAACGCCTGCTGCGGATAAATCTCCTTCGGCGCTGGCGTGGTCGGGCTGCTCCACGAGACGTAGGCGGAGTAGATGGAAGTGTAGCCGCTGTCCGTGCTATATTGCGGGCCTTCCGTGCCGAGTACGAGGCTCGACATCGGCGTCTTCTTGCCCACAGCGGCGGCGATGAGCTGATCCATGGTTGTACCCACCTCGATTTCCGTGGTGGTCTGCTTCACGGTGAGGCCCGAGAGCACGTTCATCTTCGGGTAATGCCCACCCGGTCCCGCCTCCGTCGTCGGATTCCACAGACCCTTGAAGACCAGCAGCTTGTCTCTGAGCGGCTCCAGCGGGCTGAGCGTCTTCAGCAGCTCCAACCCGCCTGGCCCCATGTTTGCGCCCCAGTGGTGCGGATTCACCCCGTTGCCCATGAAGCACACCGCCAGCCGCCGCGGCGCGCCGTCCTTCGCACTCGTCGCGCCCCAGGCATTCACGGACTCCAGCCACGGCAGGCTGAGGGCCACGCCCATCCCGCGGAGGAAGTGACGGCGGGAGATTTGGTGGTCGTTCATTATCGGCAGGGAAAGGAGTTCCGTAGCCGGAATCTTAGGCCCGCTCACCGCCGAGCGCAGGCAAGTTTTTCGTCATTTTGCCCCGAGCAGCCCCACGCTCCGCATCCACTCGCCGCAGCGCTGCGGCCAGTCGTGGATCGGCTGGCCGGCCTGGCGCATGCCGAAGCCGTGGCCACCTTTGGTGTAAATGTGCAGCTCCGCCGGCAGGTCGCGCTTTTTGTATTCGAGGTAAAGCGAGGCCGCCTCGATCGGGTTCGATTTGTCGTCATGCGCCACGAGGAAAAACGCCGGAGGCGCATCCGCCGGCACGCTGAAGCCCTCGCGGAACTTCGTCTTATCCGCCGAATCGAGAAACCCGCCGCCGTACACGAACACCACGAAATCCGGCCCGCGCGGATCATCCAGCTCCGGCTTCTGCGGATACGTCCGCTCGCCGCGATCCCACGCCGCGTGGCCCGCCAGATTTCCGCCCGCCGAAAAACCGAGCAACCCCACCCGCTTCGCATCGATCCTCCACTCCGTCGCCCGGTGCCGCACCATCCCCAGCGCCCGCTGCGCATCCTCCACCGGGAGCCGGTAGGGCAGCGTATCGTCCCGCGTCGGCGTGCGATATTTCAGCAGCACCGCCGTCACGCCAATCGAGTTCAGCCACTCGCACACCTGCGTCCCCTCGGAGGAATACGACAGAAACATATAGCCCCCGCCCGGCGCCACGATCACCGCCGCGCCATTCGGCTTTTCCGCGCGATAGACCGTGATCGTCGGCTCCGCCACATCGCTCACCCGCGTCGGCGTCACCCCGCCGTAAGACGCGATCTGCTTCGCCGTCGCCTCCGATTTCGCCGGCAAGGGCGAGGCTCCCTCGGGCCAAAGCGGAAGCGTGAGCGGCTCGGCAGCGAGGCAGGTCACGGCAGTGAGGAGCGCGGTGAGGAGGAGCGGGAGGGGTTTCATTGGGAGTTGTTCCGGAATCACCACTGACCTCAGGGAATCTTTGGATGGAGCGCGGTTTACCGCCTCCGCTTCGAGATGGTGTTAAAGCGATTTGCAGGAATGCAGTCTTCCAACTTTCGGTCGTGAGCTTGTATCCTGAGGCGAGTGAATCTCCTCTTGGACACGAACATTGTTATCCCACTGGAGCCCGCTTCGGTTTCGGACATCGAACCCACCAGCACGGATGCGGCACGCATGTTCAACCTCGCGCAGGAAGTTGGGGCGGGAGTTTTTATTCATCCGCTGCAAGTCCGAGACCTCGAAAACGACACCCATCAAGACCGGCGCGAGCTTCGCCTCAGACTCCTACAGAAATATCGCCAACTGCCCTCACCGCCCATGAAAACCGCATGGAAACTTTGTTTATCGAAACCTTTCCGAAACAAGGCGCTCTGCTTCGCCTTCTGCACCAGTTTGGATTCGAGGTGGAGCATGAAAAGCCGGGCACGAAGGAACTAATGCTGCGCAAACGGATGTCTCCAGTTAACACGGAAGACGAGCGGCTGAATCCCAGCGAATTCGCGAGAAAATTCGGGCCGTTTTCCGTTAAGTGGAGCCAGACGACCGGGTTCGTGATTCCGATCGAACCTCGATTTTACGCTCTCTTGTTCCCCGAACTAGAACCGCAAGGCGTTCTCATGCCGGGGAGCGAGTCATTCGGGAATACGCTGATCAAGGCTTACCTTTGTCGGGCGCAAACCCGCAGTATCCGGCCCGGTGATCTTGTTTTCTTCTACCGTTCTGGCGACTGGCAGGCGATTGGAACCGCAGGGGTCATCGAGCAAACGCTCTCGTCCGACAGCGAAGTTAAGATGGCTGAATTTCTTCGCAAGCGGACCGTGTATCAACAGCAGGACATCGCCTTGAAATGCAGAGAAGGCGGCGCGCTCGGACTCACGTTTCGGCACGCCCCCGTAATTCGCCGACTCATCCATCTCCACAAATTAGTCTCAAACGGGGTCATCGCCGGCCCTCCGCAATCCATTACCAAACTTTCATCAACCGCTCTCTCATGGCTTCAAGCTCACCAGTCATCGCACTCCTTTCGATCAAACCCAACTACGCGAACGCGATCCTCGACGGGCGAAAGAAGGTCGAGTTTCGGAAGCGACCGTTCAAAAGGGCTGTCACGCATGTCGTAATCTATGCCACGGCGCCGATGAAAAGGATCATTGGATGGTTCCGAACGAAACGCTACGAACAGATGAGCCCCGCAGATCTCTGGGAGCGGTTCGCCACCGTGGGTGGAATCTCTCACGACGAATTTCAAGCCTACTTTAGCGGCTCGGAATCCGGTGTCGCGATACACGTCGAGCGGCCAAGACGGCTAAAAGCTCCGTTAGCCCTCAGCAGAATCTGCTCAACTGTCCCGCCACAAAGTTACAAGTATCTTGGGCTCGGCGTGCTTAAGCATTTTCCAGGTTCGATACCTGCACTCCCTCCAAAGCGACACCTTGTGAAAAGGCCGCAGTCAACAAACCACAAGGAGACATCGGAAAGGCGAGCGGAAATGAAAACTGTCCACAGGAAACGAGCGTAAAAGAATAAGTCCGGCGAAAGATTCCAGTTCGTTAGTCGTTCCGCCGATTCAGGAACTGCCGGCTCTCGACCACCGCGAGCACGGCGGCGGAGACGCGGTCTTCGGATTTTGCGAGCTGCTGGCGCATCGTTTCGACGAGCGGCCGGTCGGTGGGCAGCAGCGAGCGGCCGAGCGCGTAGCCGACGAGCATTCGGCAGAAATGATCGGTGAACTCGTCTTCGCGGGTGCCGAGGAACTTCCGCAACCCCTCGATCCCGCGGAACTCCACGCCCGTTTTCCACCGGCCGGAGTCGTCGATCGGCAGCCCGGCTTCATCCACGGTGCGCGTGCGGCCGATGGGGTCGAACCCCTCCAGCGCGAAACCGAGCGGGTCGATCTTGTCGTGGCAGCTCGCGCAGGCCTTGTCGGCGCGGTGCGCTTCGAGCCGGGTGCGCAGGGTCGTGGCCTTGCTCACGCTGTCGTCGAGCTTCGGCACGTCGTTCGGCGGCGGCGGCGTGGGCAGGCCGAGCACGGAATCGAGCAGCCAGTGCCCGCGCAGCACGGGGCTGGTGCGATGCGGGTAGGAATTCTTCGCGAGCACCGCGCCCATGCCGAGCACGCCGCCGCGGCCGTACTGTACGGCTGACACCTTGCGAAAATCTCCGCCGGTCACGCCGGGGATCCCGTAGAACGCCGCGAGTCGCTCGTTCAGGAAGGTGTAATCGGCGGCGATGATCTCGCGCACCGGACGGTCTTCGCGGAAGAGGTGGGTGAAAAAATGCAGCGTCTCGCGCTCCATGTCGCGCCGCAGCTCGGGCGTGAATTCGGGGAACTTCGCCGCGTCGATATTCGCCGTCTTCACGAAGCCGGCAAACTTCAGCCACTGTCCGGCGAACTCCTGCGCGAGCCCGTTCGCGCGCCAGTCGCGCAACATTCGCCGCGTCTCGCGCTGGAGCACGTCGGGGCGCAGCAGCGAGCCATCGGCGGCGGCGGCGCTCAGCACGTTGTCAGGCGTGGATGCCCACAGGAAATAGCTGAGCCGCACGGCCAGTTCCCCCGCCGTGAGCGGGTGCTCGCCTGGCTGGCTGGCGTCTTCGAGCTTGAAGAGAAACCGCGGCGAAACGAGCAGTCGCACGAGCACTTCGCGCCCGCTGCTTTCGCGATCCAGCTCGCGGGCCCGAGCGTCGTCGTAGAGCTTCGCGATCTGCGCACCCTCCTCGCCGGTGAGCGGGCGCCGCCACGCGCGGGCGGCAAACCCGGCGAGGTGCTGCTTCACGCGGTCGTCCCATTCCTTGGCCTGCGGCGCGTTGAGATTCGGATTCCGCACCAGCTTCCAGTCGGCCAGCATTTTCTCCCCGCGCGTCTTTTCCTCGGGGGTAATGAGCGCGGCGAGCTGCGCGTCGCTCAGGTAGTAGACGCTCGCGCTCTTCCCGCCGCGGAGGAAGTTGCGCGAGATTTCCTCGAGCCGTCGCAGGTATTCATCCGGGAAGGCGACCTTCATCACGCCAAACTCGTGGCCGAGTTGGCGGATCGCCTGGCCGCCGACTTTCCAGATCGTGAGCACGCCCGGGAAAACCTTCGTGGGATCGGGCGGCGGATTTGCGGTGGCCAGCCATTGCACGCTCGCCGCGTCGGCATCCGGCCCGTCGATGTCGAGCTTGGCGAAGCCGCGAAATCCGGTGGCCTCCGGAGGGACCGGCAGCGTGATGATCGCCGGCGCCTGCACGACCGCCGCGTCCGGCTTCGCCTCCGGGCCGCGCGGATCGCGACCAAACTTCGCCAGCACCGCCTCCGCTTCCGCGATCCGCGGCTGGAGCTTCTCTGCCTCGGCCGGGTTCGCCGCGAGCTGCTCCCGTTCGACCCGGAGCCGGTTGCGCAGCCATTCCAGATACGGCTGCCGCTTCTTCTCGCCGTAGTCGAGCTGGAGCCGGTCGAAAGTCACCCAGTCGCCGGTGTTCCCATCGCGCACCGTGCCGGCGACGAGGTGGATCGCGGGCTGGCCCAGACGCGGCGCGTAAAACTCGTAGGCGCGGATGCCATCCGCATCCTGCTGCCAGCGCTGCACGCCCTCGCCCGGCTTGCCCTTCGGCCCCAGCCACGAGCGGCGCCCGGCCTGGATCGCGGCGATCCTTTCGGTGACCACCGGCGGCACGTCATTCGGCTTCGCGGCATCGGGCGGCGGCAGCTCGCGCCAGGCCACGCGGGTGAGATCGAGGTAACGCGACTTCGGCTCCTCTTTGGTCACGATCTCCCACCAGTTTTCGAGAAAGGGCAGCATCAGCTTCGCGTCCTTCGCGAGCCGATCCAGCGACGGCGCGCCGGTGATTGCGCGGTGTTTCCACCGCCACGCCGCGAGCAGGTAATCCGCCTCGCGCAGATCCTCGTCGTCCTTGGGCAGGATCGGCTCGGCCATCTTCTGATACCACACGTAGAGCCCCTGCTCGACTTGCGCCTTCACCTGCACCGGCCCGCGCAGGCCCACGCGCTGCTTGGTAAATTCTACCCCGATCCCCGGCAGGATCGTCGCGTGATCCGCCAGCTTCCGCGCGGCGGCGAAATACTTGTCGAGCTGCTGCGGACTCACGAAAAGCACGTCGCCGATATTCGAGAATCCCTCGCCGCCCCCGCCATCCGCCGCGAACTCCTGCGCGAGCTGCAAATCCACGCCGGTCAGATCACGGATCGTCCGGTCGTATTCCGCGTTCGTCAGCCGCCGCATCGTTACCCGGCCGGGATCGCCCGCATTCGCGCGCATCACCTTTTCGAGCGAAGCGCCGAGCCACTGCAACGCCCGCTCCTTCTCCGCCGCCGGCAGATCTTCCTCCGGCGGCATGTCGCCCGAGGCGATCTGCTCCTTCACCTTCGTCCACAGCTCGAATTCCGCGCCCACCTTCGGGTCGGCCTCCAGCTTTTTCAGGTCGATGCCACCCTTGGTCTTCTTCCCGCCGTGGCAGTCGTAGCACTGCTGCTCCAGCATCGGCCGCACTTCCTTCCACGCCTCATCGCCGAATGCGAGGAGCGGAAGAACGAGCGAGAGCGGCAAAAGAAAACGGCGAAAGGACATCGAGCGTGCGCAAGGAAGGCGTCGGCGAGCGGGGACCGCGGGGCAACGGGTTTCTTAGCCGGAACGATGCAGTTGGAGGAATGATTTCGGATGATTTTTCCGGTTCAAGCGGCGAGGGATTCCACTGCATGGCAGTTGGGCGGAGCGGTGAGTTTTTCGAGGATTTGCCGCCACCAGTTGCGGGCTTCCTCGCCGCGGACGGCGAGCTTGAGGGTGGGTTTGCCGCGGGCACGGCTCCAGACCGCGGCGC
>Ga0209181_10004063_pt1 | contig 22087 bp, 11 predicted proteins | sample MAT05_FD_187208 | JGI IMG/M metagenome (GOLD analysis project Ga0209181, IMG submission 187208) | Freshwater microbial communities from Lake Fryxell liftoff mats and glacier meltwater in Antarctica - MAT-05 (SPAdes) (version 2) | ecosystem: Environmental > Aquatic > Freshwater > Ice > Liftoff...
CCCAACCCTTCTCCCTAGGGGAGAAGGGAGCCGGAATTCAAAGTCCCTCTCCCTAGGGAGAGGGATTTAGGGTGAGGGTGGATCGGGTGGTTGCAAAGTTGAGATGCACCCTGTCATTTATGTAAGCTTCCCCAACGTCCCCATGTGTTTTCCATAATTTGCATTCTTGATGATACCGATCGGGCATCAATACGGATACAGTATCTAGCAGAGTTGTTCCAGTGAAACCATCCTGAGTATGAATCAACCTTTCATTCCTGTGATTTTGGCTGGGGGCAAGGGAGAGCGCTTTTGGCCCCTCAGCCGCCTCCAACGGCCGAAGCAATTTTTGAGTTTGGATGGAAGTGGGCGGAGTCTGTTGCAAGCTACTGCCGATCGGCTACTCTCTCTGGTGGATGGGTGGGAATCTCTGTGGGTGGTGACGGCGGCTCACTTGGCGGCGGGAGTCCGATCGCAACTGCCCGATTTACCAGAGGCGAATTTGTTGGTGGAACCAGAGGGGCGCGATACGGCTCCAGCGGTGGCCTGGAGTACGATCGAGGTTGCCCGACGGTATGGAGAGCAGACTGTCATTGGCTTATTCCCTGCTGATCATTGGATTGGTGATGTAGAGAACTTCCATACTACATTACGAGCGGCGGCGGAGTTGGCTGCGAGTCAAGAGGCGATCGTCACCTTGGGCATCACGCCCAGCTATCCAGCGACGGGGTATGGCTACATTGAGCAGGGAGAACCAGCGGGCACCTTTGGCGGCATCCCTGCTTACAAGGTAACTCGCTTCACCGAAAAGCCCGATCGCCCGATCGCCGAGCAATTCCTCGCTAGTGGCCGCTTTAGTTGGAACAGTGGCATGTTTATGTTTCGGGCAGCCGTGACGATCGCCGAACTGCATCACCATGCACCAGAAATCATTACCCCCCTGCAAACTCAGGGACTCGCGGCCTACCCCACTCTGCTCAAGCGCAGCATCGACTATGCCTTGATGGAAAAAAGCCAAAAGGTCTATGTGTTGCCTGTTGCCTTCGGGTGGGATGACTTGGGCGACTGGAATGCAATCGAGCGCCTGCTTAAAAAAGATCAGCCGAATGTGGAACTGGCGAGGCACATTGGGCTAGATACCGAGGGCGCGATTCTCTACAGCAGTAACCCAGACGAGGTGATCGTGACGATCGGGTTAGAAGATGTGGTGGTAGTTCGAGATGAAACCGTGACGCTGATTGTCCGCAAAGATCGAACTCAGGACATCAAGAAAGCCCTGGAAATGGTGCGAAATCATCCAGAGCTAAAGGATTTACTCTGAGAGAATGTCTGAATCAAAACTGTGCCCTGTTCGATCGCCTACAATCAAACCAGAATTCCCGCCATAGACTTCCATGCAAATTGTTCTACCCCCTGAACTTGAAGACCTGGTACAAAGCCAACTCGCGAGTGGTAAATACGAGAGTGCGATCGAAGTCATTCTCGCGGGCGTAAAACTCCTGAAACAGCAAGAAGACATCTATCAAGGGCGATTGCAAGATCTACAACAGGATGCTCGGATTGGATGGGAAGCAGCCCAACGGGGTGAACTTGTCGAGGGTTCCACAGCAATGGCACAAATTCGCGCCAACCTACATTCGCGTCATGCTGCCCATTCATGACCCCACAGTTTCGTCTCACCAATTCAGACCATTGATACACATGCTGTGAAATAACATGTGTGGCAAGATATGTGGATTTTTGCAGAATCCACATATCCAAGGTGATTTCCGGGAAAAAAGATACTGCTGTAGGGGCGAAGCATCCGGCAGATAAGCTCTTGAATCGACCAGAAGTCTATTGCCCGGATGCTAAGTGCAAAGCACACGCTAAGCGAACGCCCTTCCGTTATAGAACCCATTTGAGATCTAACCTGTAACCCTTAGCAGAAGATGATTTCGGCAAATTGACTACTTTCGCTGAAATGCCCTAGCCGCAAAGCTTTCACCAAAGATGTCAAATAGGCTCTATAGCAATCTTCTAAATTGTTTGATTCTATCCAACTACTTCTTTTTGACTGTGGAAAAGTTTTCAAACCAGCCCCGGCTCCAAAAGAAATAGACCATGACAGCAGCGATCGTGATCATCAGTGCCCAGCACAGGGGGTAGCCCCAGTACCAGTTCAACTCTGGCATATTGAAGGGGGATTTTTCGGTGTTGAAGTTCATGCCATAGATGCCAGCCACAAAGGTGAGGGGAATAAAGATGGACGAAATAACCGTCAGCAGCTTCATGATTTCATTCATTTTATTGCTGACTGAGGAAAGATAGACATCCATCAAGCTGGAAGCCAGTTCCCGGTAGGTTTCCACCATATCTAGCACCTGAACGGCATGGTCATAGCAATCACGTAAATAGATCCGCACCTCGTCGCTAATCAAGTCATTGCCATCCCGAATCAAGCTGTTGATGGCATCCCGTTGGGGCCAGATCGCCCGTCTGAGGGTCAATAATTCTCGCTTCAGGGTATGTATTCTCTCTAGAGTTTGATGGGTAGGATTGCTGACCACTTCAGCTTCCAGATCCTCAATTTGCTCCCCGTATGCCTCTAGGACAGGGAAGAATCCGTCAATGACCGAGTCCAGCAACGCATAGGCTAAATAATCCACACCCCGCTTGCAGATGGTGCCTTTGCAGGTGCGAATCCGATCGCGAATCGGCTCGAAGGAATCGTATTCTGGTTCCTCCTGCACCGTCAGCAAATAATGTCTGCTCAAAATAAAGCTGACTTGCTCAGCAATGAAGCCCCCTTGTTCGCGGAGGGTGACCATGCGGGCAATGATTAATAGTTGCTCAGGGTATTCTTCCACCTTGGGGCGTTGGGGCACATTGACAATATCCTCCAGTACGAGGGGATGCAGGCTAAAAACCTGTCCTAGGCGTTTCAAAATAGTCTCAGACCCCAATCCTTGAACATCAATCCAGGAGACGGACTCGCTGTCGAGATAGGGAAGACACGCCTCTGGAGTGTCCAACTGCACCTTGGTGGCGGCATCTTCCTTGTAGTCAATTAACACGATAACTGGGTGGGACGCGTCATCTTCAATCCTGAGCGTCCCTGGCATACTGCCCGGCTCGTCGTAGAAAAATTCATTTGGGGTACTTTCCTCAACTCTCACCGGGGATTTTGACTGAGCGGCTTGGACTTTAGCGCTCCGCCGTCGCTGTTTCAGGCGACGAGACGATTTCATCAGGTTTTGCATCATGCTATGGCAGTAAAAAAAGAAGTCACCTATCCATTTAGGATAAGTGACTTCTCTAAGGTGTTACGCCAATCTGGCAAGTTGTCTAGAACAAGGTGCTCAAGCCTTTTGCTTGACCTGTGCTGTGAATGAGGGTCAATGAACTGAGGGGTGAAGGTACGATCGATCGTCGCGCCCCTTACATCATCCCCATGCCGCCCATACCACCCATACCACCCATGCCGCCCATGCCGCCCATGCCACCCATGTCGGGCATTCCGCCACCAGCGGCTTTTTTCTCTGGCTTCTCAACGACTAGGGCTTCGGTAGTTAGCACCATGCCCGCGATCGAACTGGCATCTTGCAGCGCCGATCGCACCACTTTTGCGGGGTCGATGATCCCAGAGGCAATTAGGTCTTCGTACTTGTCAGTGAGGGCGTTGTAGCCGATGTTGAAATCCAACAACCGCACCTTTTCCACTACGACTGAACCTTCGACTCCCGAATTGTCAGCAATTTGCCGCAGGGGAGCTTCCAAGGCTTTCAGCACGATATTGGCACCGATTTTTTCTTCAGCATCCAAGGTGGCTCTGAAATCCTCGACTGTTTTGCTTAAGTGAATCAGCGTCGTCCCACCACCAGGAACGATGCCTTCTTCCACCGCTGCTTTCGTCGCATTCAAGGCATCCTCAATTCTGAGTTTACGGTCTTTGAGTTCGGTTTCCGTCGCGGCTCCCACTTTGATCACCGCGACTCCGCCAGACAATTTTGCTAGCCGCTCTTGCAGCTTTTCTTTGTCATAATCTGAGTCAGTTTGGTCGAGTTCTTGGCGAATCTGGGCGATGCGCTTTTCTAGATCCGATTTGCCGCGACTATCAGGGGTGCCGACGATCGTGGTCGTATCCTTGGTGATGGTCACTTTTTGCGCCGTGCCCATCATTTCTAAGGAGGCAGCATCCAGGGTTAAGCCCACTTCTTCGGAGATCATCTGACCGCCCGTGAGGACAGCGATGTCTTGCAGCAGGGCTTTGCGCCGATCGCCGAATCCAGGGGCTTTGATGGCCACCACACTCAGCACACCGCGCATCCGGTTCACCACCAGGGTTGCCAGGGCTTCGCCTTCCACATCTTCGGCAATTACCAAGAGGGGTTGACCCGCACGAGCTACTTTTTCTAGAACCGGGATCAGGTCTTGAATGGAACTGATTTTGCGATCGGTGATCAAGATTTTAGCGTTCTCATATTCCGCCACCATGCGTTCTTGGTCGGTGACAAAGTAGGGAGAAATGTAACCGCGATCGATTTGCATTCCTTCCACAACTTCCAACTCAGTCAGCAGGGATTTCGATTCTTCCACGGTAATCACGCCATCTTTGCCCACCTTGTTCATGGCTTCAGCAATCATGGCTCCGACTTCTTCGTCATTGCCTGCGGAAACCGTGGCGACTTGGGCGATCATCGCACTGCCATCCACAGGCTTGGCAACGGCTGCAATTTCTTTCGCGAGAACCGCTACAGTTTTTTCGATTCCCCGGCGCAAACTCACAGGGTTAGTCCCGGCTGCCACGTTTTTTAACCCTTCACGAATCAGGGCTTGGGCCAGAACGATCGCTGTAGTCGTACCGTCTCCAGCAATATCCTTGGTTTTTGAGGCTACCTCTCGGATGAGTTGGGCACCCGTATTCTCTAGGGGGTCTTCTAGTTCAATGTCCTGAGCGATCGTAATGCCATCATTAACGATCTGAGGGGCCCCGTACTTGGCTTCTAAAACAACGTTTCGACCCTTGGGGCCTAGCGTAATTCGCACTGCATTAGCCAGCGCATCCACACCCCGTTCGATCGATCGACGAGACTCTTCACTAAATACAATGATTTTTGCCATCTCTATCTGTCTGTTGAGTTCTCCAACTAAAATTTAGCACTCTTAAGCGCAGAGTGCTAATTTCCGGGTACCGACCCATAGTAGATGAAAACAGCCAGTATCGGAAGGTTGGCAGTTAAGCTTAAAATCTGATGTTTTCGGGAATCATAAGGATGTCTTGACTAACCGGACTTCCCGATTCTGAGTAGCATTTGCGGCTCATTCATTGGACAACGCCTCTACAACAACGATCGAGGGTGAGCAATTCGCCAAACCTAACATGCCACAGATTTACTACTTGCCAGATGAGCGGTTAGTTGATGTAGAAGAGGGAGAGACTATCCTGGAAGCCTCGCGATTGGCTGGGATTCCTCATGTTCATGCCTGTGGTGGCAGTGCTCGTTGTTCTACTTGTCGTGTGTTGATTGTGGAAGGCTTGGAACACTGCGCGCCGCCTAATGACGCAGAGCTAAAGTTGACCAATCGGTTACATTTTAATCCAATGCTGCGCTTAGCCTGCCAGACCCAGCTTTATGGCGAGGGAAAGGTGACCGTCCGTCGCCTCACCCTGGATATGGAAGATATGGAAATTGCCCAGGGACAAGCCTTGGGGCAGGAATCCCTGGGAATTGTAGGGGAAGAAAAGCTCATTGCTATCCTGTTTGCCGATATTCGCGGCTTCACGACCTTTGCAGAAATGCTGCCTCCCTACGATGTCATCTATGTGTTGAATCGCTATTTCCGTCAGATGGGGGCTGTGATCGATCGCTACGGCGGCACGATCAACAACTACATGGGTGACGGGCTAATGGCCCTGTTTGGGGTAGAGAATCCCGATCGCGCTGCGGAACGGGCCGTCAGAGCGGGGGTGGAAATGCTACAGGCTATAGATAAATTCAATGACTACTTGGAGCCGCTTTACCACCATCGACTCAAGATTGGGATTGGGATTCACTATGGCAATGTGGTGATGGGAACTGTAGGTTCAGCCACCAGCCAGACGATGACGGCGATCGGGGATGCCGTGAATTTTGCCAGCCGGATTGAAGCAGCTAACAAGCAGATGGGGACAGCTTTTTTGATTTCAGAAGCGGCTTATTTGCTGGTCAAAGAGCAAGTCATGGTAAGTCAGAGCCTTCACGTTTCCATTCCGGGTAAACGTGGAAAATATTTGCTCTACGAAGTGACTGATATTTCTGGCTCTTTTCCCCTAGAAAACTCTCCAGAGGTTACTGCTTTATCCTCCTTCCAATCCATATTTGCGTGGGTCAAGCGCTCCTTGACTGCATTGGGGGCATTCTTGAGAAAATTATTTAAATTTCGCTAGGGCTGTCATTAATAGTTTTGAGTTTTGAGTTTTGAGGTAACTACTCAGTCTACCTTCACCGTTCGGCTGAGCGCTCACGTCGAAGCCTAAATCCCTCTCCCCAGGGAGAGGGACTTCAATCCGGCTCCCCTTCTCCCACTGGGAGAAGGGGCTGGGGGATGAGGGCGGCTCGACATTGAGTTAGTGGACTGAGCAATTACGTTTTGAGTTTTGAGTGCTACCCACTTCCTTCTGCCAGTCTTCACTAGAGTAGGATGCTTATCGTCCCATCTTCCCCGTTAGCTCAACCAACCCAGGCTAGCAACTCAAACCTAAAACCAAGCCCCCTAGCGGGTTAGAGACTGCTGCTACACTGCATTAGTTGCGATGGTTGTTGGTGTGGTGGATGCGGGCCCCAGCCCAATGCAACTTTTCTCGTAGGGTTTGGTAGTAGGAATAATTTTCTCGTAAAATAATGAACTTGGCGTAGCAATCTGCCATGCGGATATCGACCCGTTGCCCTGGCCAGATAGAGGTTGCCATCACCCCATCCATCCAAAGTTTGGTGCTGAGGTCGTAGTCGGCTAAGGGCCAAATGCTCACGACGGAGCCGGAGGGAATAATGATGGGGCGACTGGAGAGGCTGAGGGGACAAATGGGCGTGACGACGATCGCCTCCATGCCAGGGTGCAAGATGGGCCCATTGGCCGCAACGGTGTAGGCTGTGGAGCCAGTGGGTGTGGAAACCAGCAACCCGTCACCTTGATATTGGTCAACGATCGCGCCATCAATTTCCATTTCGAGGATGGAGGTGATCATGCGAGTTGCAGAGGCGGGCTTGACGCACATGTCGTTCAGCGCCAGGTACCGATCGCTCATTGGCTCCAGATTGGTGCGGTTTCCCTCAAATACGGTTGCCTGAAGCATCATGCGGCGCTCTATGGCAAAGCGATCGTCTAAGAGACGCTCCCAGACCTTTTCTGTGTCACTCATCTCGTCGGATGACTCGGTGAGAAATCCCAAGTGCCCCCCGATATTTACCGCTAAAATGGGAATTCCATCGGCTGCTAGGTGGCGAGCCGCAGTCAAGGCAGTGCCATCGCCCCCTAGGACTAAGGCCAGGTCGATGGGTGAGCTTGATGAGGCTAAAAAAACCGGGTAGGGATTGTCCTTGGGACCACTGGGGCCCATCAAAACGTGGCACTGCCGTGCTTCTAATTGCTGGGCGCACTTTTCGGCCCACCGCTGACTCTGGCGATCCCCTGCTTTGTGGGCAATGATGACTTGTTTTAGGTGCACAGGATTTGCTGCGATCGGCTTCCAATCGTTGTTTGCGTCAGGTCATGGCTCAGTTGCTGCCTAAGCTACGATCGCTGAAAGCCTTTTTACTCCCAAATTATAGGTGTTGTGTTGCTGGTTTGAGTCTGTAGATGGACTATAGTGATCCCCGACGCTTCGAGCGTCCCTATACTTCACATTAAAGAAGATATGGACTTCTCTTGAAGAGTTCTCTCCTGAAGACGTGCTATTTGAGCTTTTTTTTGTGAAGATCAAGGGACAGGGGTGGGCTAAAGGTCATAAAAAGAGAACGTGACTACTCAGCCTACCCTCACCCTAAATCCCTCTCCCTGGGGAGAGGGACTTCAATCCGGCTCCCCTTCTCCCAATGGGAGAAGGGGCTGGGGGATGAGGGCAGGCTCGACATTGAGCTAGCAGCCTGAGTAGTTACAAGAGAACTTTATCGATCGGCTGTTTTTAGTGACTCACGTTTATAAAATTACAACTATGGGCGATGTTGCACCTTGGTTAATAGAACTATAAAGATGTGCCATCTAGTGTGATCCTCTTACATTCGTTGACCCTGAAATGGGCAAACTGAATCAGTACCTATGCAATCCAATTCGTCCCAACCTGCTTTGAACGGCTCCTTTTTACATTCTGACCCCTATGGAACTGGCTCCCTTGCCAGCCTCAGTACGCTTGACCCTCCGTTGTTAGAGCCAGCAATAATCAAGCACTCAGGGAACAATTCCCAGAGCCAGCGGACTTCAGATCAGCGGGTAGAAGCGTTGCGGCAGACCCTGGAACGACACCGAGGCGATCGGCATCTTGTCATCCTGCAAGATTTCCCTGATCCCGATGCGTTGTCCTGTGGCTGGGCCTACAAGCTGATTGCCGAACCCTACGACATTCAGGTCGAAATTATCTACGCGGGGACGCTGAGCCATCAGGAAAACATTGCCTTGGTGAAACTCACTGGGTTGCCCGTGCAGCGATGTACAGTGCAAACGTTGAAGACGAAGGATTTGTCCGGCTACCAGGGCTGTGTGTTCATCGACAATCAAGGCACGACCAGTCAGCTTTTGCCGCTGGTGCAACAGTCTGAGTTACCGGTGATTGCGGTGATCGATCACCACAGTCCTCAAAGCAATCTCAATGCTGAGTTTGTGGATATCCGTCCCCAGGCGCGGGCGACGGCTACCATCTTCACCCAATATTTGCAAGCAGGGCTGCTAACTCTGGATGGGAGTGTCAGTCAGCATGTTAAATGTACGACTGCCCTGATTCATGGGTTGCGATCGGACACCAACAGTTTGATGCAAGCAAAGGAAGAGGACTTTCTGGCTGCTGCCTACCTCAGTCGCTTCTATGACCCGCAGTTGTTGAATGCGGTGTTGCAGGCGGCGCGTTCTAAGCGGGTAATGGATGTGATTGAACGATCGCTACGCAACCGCACGGTGCAAAATAGTTTTTCGATCGCGGGAGTAGGTTACCTGCGCTACGACGATCGGGATGCCATCCCCCAAGCCGCAGACTTCTTAGTGACTGAAGAAAACGTCCATACCGCAGTTGTCTACGGCATTCTTCACGATGAAGATAAAGAGGTGGAAATCGTCGTTGGCTCGCTGCGAACCAACAAAATCACCCTTGATCCCGATGAATTTATCAAAGAAGCCTTTGGACAGGATGCCTATGGGCGCTACTTCGGTGGGGGCCGCTTCACCGCTGGCGGCTTTGAGATTCCGATGGGCTTTTTGGGCGGGTTTAATGAAAATGCTGAGTTCGCCAAGATTAAATGGGATGTTTTTGATGCTCAGGTGAAACAAAAGTTACTCCGATTGGTGAGTCCAGCCGATAGCATCAGAACGTCTTGAGGTTTTTGGGTGAAGGTAACGTTTAATAGTTGCCCTACCGCACTGATTTGAGACTTTCCACCTTCTTGCTAAACAAGTCGGTGAAGATGCTGGCGACCGATCGCTTCCGCAGCTTCACATTCGCACTAATCGACATCCCCGATTGCAGCATAATCTCCCGACCGTTCACCATCAGCGATTGTTGCTCCAAGCGCACCTTGGCGGGAAAGCGATAGAACGGATAGATCTGATCCGGGGGCAACGCATCGGAACCCACCCAAACCAGCCGCCCCTTCACATCCCCAAATTCACTGAACGGAAACGAATCAATTCGCACATCCACCGGCATCCCTTCCCGCACGAAACCGATATCGCGGTTGGTGATGAACACTTTTGCAATCAAGGCATCATCCGGGACAATCTTGAGAATCGGCGCTGTAGAATCGGTGACATAGCCAGGGGCGCTGGCTTTGAGGTCAAAGATCGTGCCCGAAACTGGAGCTTGGAGACTTTGGTAACGCAGGGTGAGTTGAGTTTGGCTGAGTTGGGCATCAATCTCCGCAATCCGCTTTTCGTTATCCAGCATTGCCTTCGTCAGTTGGACATCGATTTCGGCAATGCGTTTTTCATTGTCCGTAATCTTGCTCAGCAGGTCAGTTTGGGTGAGGGCGATCGTATTTTGTACCCTTTCCTCACTTTGGGCAATGGCAGACTGCAAGCGACCTTCCTCCTGCACTCCCCGATCGACCTCCGCCTGACGGGTGCGGACTTGCTGTTGCTGCTGGAGATATTGCAACCGAGCAATGCCGCCTTCCTGCATCAGCTTCGTCAAGTCAGCGAAAATCCGTTGATCCACGGCTAGCAAATCTTTGGCACTCGCCGTTTGAATGCGAACTTGCTCCAGTTGGCGTTGCAGTTGCGTAGATTCTAGCTGCGCTGCATTCACCCGTGAACTCACCTCAGCCCGGCTCGATCGCAACCGAGACTGCTCCTCCACCGTCAATCCTGTGCCGGACGGGGCGCTCCCCAGTTGCACCCGGTAAAGCTGGTTTTCTGCCATCAGCGCTGCTCGATTGCGGGTCAGGGCGATCGGTTCTGGGGGTAAGGATGCGAGGAGCTTGGGGTTGACAGGACGCGCCGCCTGTTGAGTTTGCGTCCGATAGAACTCAATCTCCTGCGCTAGGGCACTTCGCACCTTTTGCAGCGAGGTTTGTTGGGCCTGAGCCGTGGTTGGGTCGAGGGAAACGAGCAAATCGCCTTGTTTAACGTGCTGTCCATCCTGCACCAGCACTTCCTTGACAACTCCACCGACGGGAGCTTGCACCTCGGTCACGGCTCCCTGCGGCTCTAATTTGCCCTTCGCCGAAACGGCCTCTTCCACCTGGGCGATGAAGGCCCAAATCACCGCGATCGTCGTCACCCCCATCAAAGTTAAGATGATTGCCCGTGACCATAGAGGAGACTGGCGCAAAATCACCGGCTGGTCAAAATTTACGGGTGGGGCCGATCGAGCAGTTGGTGAAGCAAGGGCGGGCACTGCTTCTGCCCCAGATCCATTTACAGCGCCATTTTTGGATGCCCCATTATTAGAGAATCCATTTTTGGATGGCCCATTTTGCATCAACCCATTGGAGCCAGCGTCGTGGGTTTCAGTTTGCGTAGACTGATCCGGGGGATGGTTGGTTTCGTTCATGGTTTTATGGGTTGTGAATGATTGATTTTTCGATGAGTTGATTTTCTGATGAGTCAATGATTAGGCGATGTGCAACTTAGAATCTGCCCTCATCCCCCAGCCCCTTCTCCCACTGGGAGAAGGGGAGCCGATCTAAGTCTTAGCCCCTCTCCCCTTCTGGGAGAGGGGTTGGGGTGAGGGTGATTCGGAAAAGTTGTACATCGTCAATGATTAATTCAGGGTCGCTACCACCTGGGATTCTTGCTGCTGATACAGGCAGTAGTAGCGACCGCGCAACGCCATCAGTTCAGCATGGGTGCCTTGCTCAGCGATCGTGCCTTGGTGCATCATCAAAATCAGGTCAGCCTGTTGGATGCTGCCGAGGCGATGGGTGATGAAGAAGACAGTGCGGCCGCGAAACGCCTGGGTGAGGTTACGGCAAACTTGGCGCTCGGTGTCGTAATCCAAGGCACTGGTGGCTTCATCCAGAATCAGCAGTTGGGGATTTTGCAAAATGGTGCGGGCGATCGCAATCCGTTGGCGTTGTCCCCCAGATAGATTTGATCCCCGTTCTCCCACCCTAGTGTTGTAGCCATTGGGCAGGGACATGATGAAGTCGTGGGCGACGGCGAGTTTGGCAGCAGCAATCACGTCATCCGTGGCGGCATCAGGAGTTGTGAGGCCAATATTTTCCTGGACACTGCCATCAAAGAGCAGTGGGTCTTGGGGAATGATCCCAATTTGCGATCGAAGCGAATAAAGCTCCACCTTACTGATGTCGTAGTCATCAATCAAAATCCGCCCACCATTGAGTTCATAGAGGCGAGGCAGGAGCTTCATCAGGCTGCTTTTGCCAGAGCCGCTCTGCCCTGCGATCCCCACCAATACGCCAGCGGGAAAATCCACACTGATATTGCTCAATTGCATCGGGCCGCTGGGAGCAAAACGAAACGACACATTCTCGTAAGTCACTGCGCCCCGAATCACGGGCATCGGAATGTTGCGATGGTCTAGTTCATCCGCTTCTGGGGGCGTATCCACAATATCTGCCAGCCGTTCAAAGGACAGCGCGGTTTCCTGGAAGTTTTGCCACAGTTGCACCAACCGCAGCAGCGGACTCGTGACATACCCGGCAATAATCCGAAAGGCAATCAATTGACCCAAGCTCAGTTGCTTATCCACCACCAGGTACGCCCCCACGCACAGCACCAGCAACCCCGATAATTGGTTGAGAAAATTACTGGTAGAACTGGCGGTGGTGAAAGTGACCACGGTTTTGAAGCTGGCAGAGACATAGCGGGCATAGCGCTCTTGCCACTGCCACCGGGAACGCAGTTCGATATTTTGCGCCTTAACGGTTTGAATGCCGGAGAGAACTTCCACCAAGTGGGATTGCGTGTGGGCGTTGTGTTCGGCTTTGACTCGGAGTTGTTTGCGAATAATCGGGGTAACGGCTAAAGCGAGTAGGGCAAATAGCGGAATAGTGGACAGGGCGACCGCCGTGAGCAGCCAGCTATAAACCAACATCACTGCAATATAGAGAACGGAGAAGACGGAATCCAATACGACCGTTAAAGCAGTGCCCGTGAGGAATTGTCGGATATTCTCCAGTTCATTGATGCGGGTGGCGAGTTCCCCAACGGGACGACGATCGAAATACCGCAGGGGCAATCGCAACAGGTGCCCAATAATTTCTGCACCTAGAGCGAGGTCAATGCGGTTGGTGATTTCGGTGAACATATACGTCCGCAGGCTGCTTAGCACTGCGTCAAATATGGCGACCACAATCAGCAACACGCCCAGCACTTGCAGCGTGTCCAGACTGTTATTGATGATGACCTGATCGATAATGATCTGGGTCATCAACGGGTTAGCCAGTCCAAACAGTTGCACAAAAAAGGAAGCCAAGAACACGATCAGCAGACCGCTACGGAATTTAGCGATGTAGGGGAGGAACCAACTGACTCCAAAGCGTTGCTGGGGGGTTTCTTTGGTGGGCTGAAGTAATAGAACTTGCCCCATATTTTCTAGACCGCCCCAAGTGTGGAGGAAGTCAGGTAGGGGATGGCGTTGAATGCCGATTTCTGGGACAGCTAGCACGACTTCCCGATCGCCCACCTCGTAAACCAGTGCTAGGCTTCCCTGCCAATGGATCAGGGCGGGAGTTTGCAGCCGACTCACTGCCGCTGTGGGGACAGTCACCAGTTGGGCACTCAGCCCCATTAATTCACTTAGGGAGGCGCACAGTTGCAGGGAGGCGACGGTTTTGCCGCTGACCTGCTTGTCTAACACGCGCCGCATCACTTCTCGCCGAAAAGCCATGCCAAAGTGCTGGCTGAGCATTTGGAAGCAAGCCAGAGCCACATCCACAGCATCTTTGCCGCCGACAAAGGGATATTTGGGTTGAGTCGCGTCTTGGGGGGGCAGGCGACGGGACGTGGGGAGGTCGATCGGGGCGTAAGGTATGTCGGCTGCTAAGACGGCTCCCGTTTTGCCATTGCCATTTGTGCCGGGGTGATTGCCATTGGCATGACTGCCGTTGCCGTTTGTGCCGTTGTTCTGGATCAAAGGTGGGAGGGCTGATTCAGAGAAGGGGACATGAGCGGCCCAATCTGCCGATCGCACTCCCACTAATCGGGCGGGAGTGGAGCCTTTGACTTCGATCGTTCCTGATTGGGGAAGGGCGCGACCGACGGGAAAGCGATCAACGACACCGCTGCTAACGAGCCAGACGCGATCGGATTCCAATTCAGTCAGCGCATGAGTTCCAGGGGATAGATAAGATACCGATGCGTGGGGATGCAGGTGTAGGGTGATGTCTTTGAGGTTGATCCCCGCGCTCTGCACTTGGGACTGGGCAGAGAGCAGGTCGAAGAGTTCGGTCAATCCCGGAGTGTCTTGCAGGGCGGGACGGAGTTGGGGATGTTGCTCGATCAGGGACAAGAAGGGGGCGATCGGCAACGTTAAACAAACCACATCGGTGGAGGCGATCGCCGTTTCGCAGGCAATTTCCCGCAGCACATCCAACCAACCCAAAATGGCTCCTGGCTCCAACAATTGCAGGGTCACGGGCATCTGGTTTGCCGGATCGAAGCCCAAAAGTCGTGCCTGTCCTTGGTAAAGAATGGTGACTTGATGGGGCATTCGTCCCCGCTCCAAAATCTTCTGCCCAATGCGATAGCGCCACGGCTGGAGTTGCGCTGCCAAATCTGCCAAGGCTGCGGGGGGCAACCGATCGAAGGGGGGCAGTTGGCTGAGGAAGTCTGGGATGGCGAGGGGGAAGTCGGTCATGGGGAGGGTGGGGATGCAGTGGGCTGAGTTGGGTGGATGCAGTTTTGTCGGGGTTAGCTGCTAGCGACCACTAACGTGCGGGGAGTCGGTTGCTGCTGCAATTGGGTTTTGAGCCACTGGTTAAAGCATTCGTTCAGGAGGCGTTGACGCATGGGTTCGTCGAGTTGGGCGGGGATGAATTTTTCGAGGCGCACGATCGCCAGCCACTCGCCGAGATAGGTGGGGGTTGCCAGTTGCCCCGGTTGCAGGGTGGAGAGAAGTTTTGCTAAGTCAGGATTGAGAGTCTGGAGTTCAAGGGGGCCAACCAGTCCACCCGTTTCAGCTTCTGGGCCCTGGGAGTATTGCCGGGCTAACTCGTCAAAGGATTGTTCACCTTCCTGAATGCGAAAGTAGAGTTCCTGGGCGATCCCGACTTCTTGGGTTCGCAGCAAGGAATACAACACCCGATCGAGTTCACTTTTGCGCTGAAGAAAATAGGTTTCGATCTGGTTTCCCCAGGTCACTTGCTTGAATTTCTCTAATTTGCAGGAGCGAATCACGCGCTGTTGAAGCTGGAGTTCGGTCAGGCTCTGTTGCTCTAGCCAGAGACGACGATGGGCTTCGGTGGGCAGTTGTTGCTGTTGATAAAACTGCTGGAGCGCAAAGTCGGTTTCTTCTGGGGAACATGTGGAGGGGCCGATCGCCTGATCAATCAACACTTCTCGCTGTAACTGCGGCAGAAGTGAGTATTCGTTCAAAAGTAAAATAATTTCATCAGCCGTAAAGGTCTGATTTCCGATTTGCAAAACAGTCATGGGTAGGCAGTGAGTAGAATGCTCTGGTTTGATCAGGTTGAGTTGGGGGGTGGGGATCAGTGATACCAAGGAATGTAGGGGCGAAGCATACCCTTCGGGAAGCAAGCTACGGTAAAATAAAATACTTTGGAACTCAATAGGGCTTTTTGCCGAATGCTTCGCCCGTGCAGCGGTCACATTTTCTCATACATCTCTCACAGAATAATCTCTCATGAAATGGATTGCTCCTCTAACTCCCTTACCTGATTGAGAGATTTCTAGAAAGGCTCATACCAGGCACCGGAAGGGCGAAGCATTCGGGCGAAAATCTTTGGAACTCAATCAGGATCTTTTGCCGAATGCTTCGCCCCTACAGAGGTAACATCTTTCTCAGAAATCTTAGGCGAATTTGACTTGCATGACAATATCGTTAAAGTCCAAATCACCGCCGCCGGGGAGGTCTTCAAAGCCGAACTTGTTGTCACCGAGCAAGCGCACATGGTCGATGCGATCGGGGTTTGCGCCACTGTAGGCGAAGTAGGCGATCGGTCGTTGTCCGCCCTGATTGCTGGGGTTGCGCGCCAAGAAATCTGACACGCTGCCGTTGGCAATCAGGAAGGGAGCGAGCAGCGCACCTCCGGCTAAGGACGTGGTGAAATTGGAGTCACGGGCGACATCTACAACGCGCCGCCCCAAAGCAGCTTGGGCATAGCCTGCTTGACCAGGGGCAATGCCATTGACCGTGCCATTGAGGTCGTCGATCGTGTACAAGCCAGCAAAGTTGGTGAAGGAGGCTTCACTATTAACCGTGAACGTGGCAGTTTGGGAACCCGTGAGACCGCGCAGGTCAATCAGTTCGCGCTCTTCTTTGCCCTGTAAGCCAGCACCTTTGGGAGCCGTAGCCGTTGTCGCCTGAATCGTCAGCACCAGGTCATCAAAGTCCCGATCGCCCCCGCCCAAGGCATCTTCCCAGGCTAGTTTGAACACGCCCTTGCTCGTTTCAGTCACCTGCACTTGCTTGAAGACGCTGCTGTTGAACGTGGCGGCAAAAAAGATATTGGCGCTCCCTTTTCCAGCGGCTAAATCATTCAAGACTGCCCCGCTGGTGCTGTTTTGCACCACATAGAAGACGAGCCGATCGCCCGACTTGAAGCCCAATTGCCGGGTACTCGCACCTCCGAATCCATCGGCAAGGACTGAGAAGATGGATTGTCCCTTATTCAGCGCCGCTTGCAAGTAACCTGTTTGTCCCGGTGCGATGCCGTTGATCGTGCCGAGGTCGTTATCGACGGCAAACACGCCGATTTCGTTGACCAGATTCGTCCCGCTTTGGTTGAGGGTGAACTGGAGATCGACCTTGTTGTTGACCGAGTTGCCGATGAAGAACAGGTCGCTGGCATTTTTGCTCAGCAATCCGGTGCCGGGGGTGGAACCGGGTCTGACGGTGAACTCGCTGACAATTTTGGGAGTCCGATCGCTCAAGCCGGGATTGGCTAGGATCTCTGCCTCGGTGTAGGGCGCAACGCCATAGGTCGTCACCTTCAGTTCCTGCGTCACAGGGTCAATGTTGAACTCTGACCAGCCGTAGGTGTGGGTGGCGACGTAATCCCCTTGCAGCAAGGTGGCGTTAATTAAGCCATTGGCGGCGGCTAGGTTGTCATTCAAGCCGACGCGATCATATCCCAGAGGAGTCAACTGCTGGTTGATCAGATCCTTAACAAAATCATCCTTATCGTTGACTGTGCTGTCGGTGTCATTGTTGATGGGCAAGCTGTTGTATGCCGCCAACAATGCCGGAGACAGCAGCCCAGAAGCAGCGGCAATATTCGCTACGGTTGGACCAAAGGGTGCATCGAAGGCCACGGCTCCCGTGGAGATATCGAAGGCGTTGGTGCCAATCTGTGCGCCCGTCGGTGATTCCTGGTAGGTCAGGTTGTTGACCACGGTGCCATGAATATCCGCAGACACAAACACCACGTTGTCGATGCCGTTGTCTTTGATGAACTTGAGGATTTCCGTGCGCTCAGCGGCGTAACCTTCGTAGCGATCGGAGGCAAACAGCACCCCCAAGTTTTGAATCGGTTCTGGCACCATGACAAACTTCCAGGTGATCCCCTTCGTTTCGGCATCCAGCAAATCGCGCTTCAGGTCGTCCACCTGCACTCTGCCTAACAAGGTGCGGCTGGGATTGAAGGAATTCGCCAGAAATGTGCTGACTTGGGTTGCGTTCGCTGGATTGGTCACCGAGGGTAACGGGGCATCGCGGAAGGAGCGATTGTCTAGCACTGCGATCGCCGCATCACTGCCGTAGGTTTGGTAGCGATACAGCTTGCGCTCTCCAGCCGTGCGCGTGTCTCCAGTGGCACCGTAGAAATCATCTCGCAACGGATTGTATTCCTGAAAGGTTTGCAGCCCGGTATCGAATAAGGGGGAATCATTGACCAGTCCACTGGTTGCCCCGTAGAGCGATTGGATAGCCGCTGTCGCCCCCGCCAAGTTCACCCCTCCAGAGAAGTCGTTGGTAACTTCGTGGTCGTCGATCGTGGCAAAAATTGAAGTAGAGGCTCTCAAATCACCCCACGTATTGATGCCATTGCGATTACCGTAGACTTCCGCATGTTTGGCACGATACTCTGACAGGGTTTTTGCCTGAGCCAAGGGCACAGCAGGAGAGGGATAGTCGGCGTAGATGGTGTCGCCATGCTGCACAAAGAACGCCAAGTTGCGGGTGTCGGCGTTGGAAATGGCTGGGTAGGGCGCGAGTTCTCCTCGCCAATCTCCAGCGACTCCGAAGCGTAGCCCTGCCTTGGTTCCCAGAGCCGCCGCTGTGCGAAACTGCCCCGTTGCACTGGCCCCGCTGGCATCTGTGGCCCGGTAGTAGTAAGTCGTGTTGGGGTTCAAACCTGTGACATCGACTTTGACAGGTAGGGTGATGTCGGTGACTGTGCCCGTGCGGGTGCCAGCGATCGTCGCAAAGTTCGCACTTGTAGAATACTGGAACGTCACCGCACCCGGAGCCGTGCTGCGCGTCCACAGCACCGTCGAATTTTGGGTCGTGTCGCCACTGGCCACGCCATTGGGCAAAGTGCTGGGCTTGGCGAAGGTTGCTGCTACATTCTCCCAAGGAATGTACTTAAAGTTACCGCTGATGTTCGAGATTTCCCCGCCATCGTTATCGAGAAATGCGGGGTCATTGTTGCCATCCTGCACCACCAGTAAGCCTTGGGTGAAGGGTCCAACCGAGACGCTGACTACATCTGCTCCGTCGGATTCTTCGTCACTGTCGATGCCCAGCGCTGTGTTTGCCCCCACCGCAAAGCTGCCCAAATATTCGTTGTTGCCTTCTCTGGTGAAAACCGCGAAGGTATTTTCTCCCTGATTGGAGGCAAGTAGATAGCCCGTGCCATTTGGCCCGTAGTAGATTGTGAGTCCTTCCACATCGGGCTTGCGGATGCTGGGACTGTTGGCACCGAGCGCGTGAATCAAGACTCCGGTTGTGCCAGCAGTCGGCTCAGCGCCAAACTTCCAGATGCCGACATCTTCTTGCCCAGCGTAGAGGTAGCCCGTATCTTTATCGACAACCAATCCTTCAAACTGGGCACTGCCACTGGCAGGAGCGGGAGCCGTCAGCGTTCGTACCAGAGTTGCGCCAACCTTGCCTCCCCCTGCATCAACCAGTTCTAGCTGAGCAATTTTGTTCTCAGTCCGCTGAGTCACGAAGACGTAGGATTTGCCTGTGATGGCGCTGCGGTATCCTGCCAATCCATAGGCAGTTTTGGAACCGTTGTCTACGCCAAAGATGGAGTAGGCCGCCGCACTCAGGGTCGCGGAGGTGACATCGGTGAGCGGGGTGGTGGGGTTGGTGGCATCGATTTTGAAAATGGCCAGGGTGTCGTTTTTGCGATCGGAGGCAATGGCCAAATCTACGGGCGCACCACTCAGCGTGAAGCCCCGCACCAAATCCACGTTGTTGTAGCGCACATCGCCATAGTTGGCAGGGGCGATCGTCTGCACCACCCCGCCCGCCATGTTGTAAGCGATCAGCCCGCCATCCTTCAGCGCCCCAATCACCAAGGGATTCGTGGGATGGACGTAGATGGCAGGATCATCGACATCACCCCGAATCCTGCCTAAAGGAGGGGTGGCCGTATCCAGCACATCGACGGTTTCAACCGTGGGCAGTGCGTTGGGAGTCGCACCTTCAGCCGTTCCGGGAGTGGCAGAGGTGAGGGTCAAACCCAACGCCAAGACTTGGGTGAACTGGGTGGGGCTGAAATTGTTGTCACTGGTCAAAATCAGCGATTGCTGTCCGTTGGGCAAGATGGGACCAAGGGTCATGCCTTCAACGTTATCCAGCCCGGTCGTGATCCCCAGGTTGTCGAAGTTGACCAGCAGCCGTTTCTGCACAGGCTTGAGGGCGGCTAAGTCCGTTGGACTCAGGGCATTCAAGGAGTTGATGCCGCTGATGTCGCTGGCTCCTTCTAACTGAATTTCGTAGAGCTTGATTGTGTTTCCGGTGCCGGGAACCCCCACAGAGAATGAGCGCTCCAAGGCAAGCAAGGTGCCGCGACTGTCCAGGGCAAGGAGTTCTACCAAACCGTTGGTGTTGAAACCAGTGCCGGGGTTGGGAGGCAAGGACACGGAGTCAGTGTTGTAGAGAAACTCCTGTTCGGGTTGCCCTGTGGTCAGGTTGTACTTGAGAATGCGCGATCGGCTCCCCGCTGCGGTTGTAGCGGTGCCGCCATCCTGCACCAAAGCATTTTCTGAGGCAGTAAACAAAAACTTCTGGTCAGGCGTAACGGTGATAATCTCAAAGGCCAAGTTGTTGCGGATTCCCGCTGTCTGCTCCCCCGCATCGATCGTACCGTTGCCATTTCCATCAACCACCACAGGCACAAACTTGGTGGGCACAGGCAAGGCTCGTACCTGTTGCCCCGTGGTTAAGTTGAACTCATTGACGAAGGGAGATTGCAGCGAGGCGATCGTCCCACTCACCTGACCTTCAGACGAGATAAAGACCGTGCCTGTGTTCGTCAGTGCAATGCCTTCGGGGTCGATCGTATTGGGGGCAAAGGGATTATTGGCTGCGTCTTTGAGCGTCGTGACCCCCGTGAAGTTCACCCCAGCCTGGTTGAGTTTGCCAGAACTGAGATCCACGGTGAGGGTGTAGAACCGAGCCGGATTAATGGAGGAGCGATCGTCTGAGATGCTGTAGAAGCGGTTGTTTGCCGCATCGTAGGTGATGCCGGAGAGTCCGCCCACCTGAGTGCCAGCCACGGATACCGAGGCAGTGGGGAAGACCGCTTGCCCTAGGTAACTGACTGTACGGACTGTGGGACGCAGGGAATTCACCCCCACATTCACATCTGCCCAGACCAAGCTGTGGTCAGAGGTGGGGGTGGTGGCAAAGGATTGCCGACCGCCCACCAGGGAAAATAGCGGGTCAGTGGTCAGGGGCCAAAACACCGAGGCGTTCGTGATCCCCAGATCCTTCGAGGGCAAAACGTAATCCACTCGCAGATTTCCAGGAGATGTGCCTGTATCGCCAAAATCCGCCGTATCAAAGATGGGATTGCCTTTCTGGGTCAAGTTGTTGTTGGCATCGATCGTATTTTGCTCAACTCCACCCAAACTGGTCGGAATTGTCAGCCCAGTATTCACTTCTGGGTTGTTGAGTAACTGCCGAATCGCAAAGTTGTAACTGTCCCCATCGAACGGGTCAGCATTCTGATCGCCCATGATCACGAAGCTGGCCCCCGGAGTCAGACCGCCTGTCCCTCCCGCATCGTCATAGATGTAGGCGCTGACTTCCTTGTCAGTGTTGATATAATCTGCCCAGAACTTAATTTCATCGTGGTTGCGCTTGCCGTTGCGGTCTTCGGGGCCATCAAACACAGGCGGTGTGGGATGGCTGGCCAACACATGCACAATTTCGCCCCCACCCACATCGATCGGCACATCCCAGTGGCTTTTGGAGGAAAGGCGCAAAGCATCTTGCTCAGCCGCATTGTAGAAGGTTCCCAGATTATTAGGCCCGGCTGGAGTTGGGTCGTTGGTCAGCAGGTTATCTGGCATGTCCTTCCACTTGAAGGTTTGGAAGGTGCGAATGTTGGCGGTGTCGATCGCGTACCGCGAGAGCAACAGCATCCCAAACTGTCCCTCAAAGACTCCAAACCCAAAGGAATCATCGCCGTAACCTGCGGCACCAGGAGTTGTGACCGTAACACCGTTGTTGTTCAGGTCGAAGCCAGAGGACACGCCCGTGTTGGAGGGGGCAATATAGGTGAAGTTGTAGTCGGTGATGGGGGTTGCCCCGTTTTGACCGATCGCTAGATAGTTCGTCTTGAAGAGGTTGACGGCAGCGGGGTCAAAGTCAAATTCGTTGATCAGCAGGATATCTGGGTTAACCCGTTGGATCGTCTCCGCTACGTTTTTTGCCTGAGCATTATTGGGAGTCGAGAGGTCGATCGCCAATTGCCCCGTGCCTGTAGCTGGATTCGCTGCATTAAACCCGCGATTTAAGGATGCGTTGAAAGTCGAAAACCGAACATTTGCCATGAGATGCCTCCTCTATCACCACGATCGCTGAAGTGCGCTAGCTTACAACCCCTGAAGTCAGTCACAAAAGTCAGTAAAAATACCGCCCTTACACACATCCCACAGCAACATTAAGCCTGCTCTATGGGTAGATTAAAGGCTTGGTAAAGTGATTTAGGCAAATGTGAAGCGATGCCCTTGGAGTTTCGACTTGGTGTGAGTCCCAGGCACTAATACACCATGTGCTGTTCTCAGAATTGGGAACGATCGCGCCTCAAGAGAGACGATCGCTATCTTCCTCATGGTGATCTAA
>Ga0209181_10004065_pt1 | contig 22075 bp, 14 predicted proteins | sample MAT05_FD_187208 | JGI IMG/M metagenome (GOLD analysis project Ga0209181, IMG submission 187208) | Freshwater microbial communities from Lake Fryxell liftoff mats and glacier meltwater in Antarctica - MAT-05 (SPAdes) (version 2) | ecosystem: Environmental > Aquatic > Freshwater > Ice > Liftoff...
GGGCGACAACGTGTCGATCACGGTGAAGCTGATCAACCCGATCGCCATGGAAGAAGGTCTGCGATTCGCGATCCGCGAAGGCGGCAAGACCGTTGGCGCCGGCGTGGTTGCAAAAATCCTCGCGTAAGTGGATGGACAGGGAGCCGCGGGCCCAAGGTGGTTTGCGGTTCCGCAGAGAGTTAACAGTAGGGGCGTAGCTCAATTGGCAGAGCGTCGGTCTCCAAAACCGAAGGTTGATGGTTCGATTCCTTCCGCCCCTGCCACCGAATCCCCTGGGATAAGGTGGTTTCGTCCGTAGCGGTTTCGCGTCAGATAGAGAAAAAATGGCCACGTCACAAGTTCAAACGGTTGTCAGCCCGGCAGACAAGGCCAAGCTTGCGGGGGCAGTTGCGCTGGTTGTAGCGGCACTCGCAGCGTTCTACCTTCTGGGCAAGCAGGGGCAGATCGCGCAGTGGGGCGCCTTGCTCGTTGGGCTGGCTGCGGCTGTCGCTGTCTTTTTCGCATCCGAGCCCGGCAAGGAACTCTTCGCATTTGGGCGTGATGCATGGCGTGAAGTCAAAAAGGTGGTGTGGCCCTCGCGCAAGGAGGCCGGGCAGATGACGCTGTACGTCTTCGGCTTTGTTGTGGTGATGGCCTTGTTTCTCTGGTTGACCGACAAGACCCTCGAATGGGTGTTTTACGACCTGATTCTTGGGTGGAGAAAATAATGACCGACGTTGTAGAAACTCCCGCGTCCGAGCCGATTCCGCTGGCGCCGGCCGCCAACCCGGATTTGCGCTGGTACGTTGTACATGCCTATTCCGGTATGGAAAAGGCGGTCGAGCGCAACATCCTTGAGCGCATCAACCGTGCCGGCATGCAGGATAAATTCGGCCGCATTCTGGTTCCAATGGAAGAGGTGGTCGAGGTCAAGAATGGTCAGAAGAAAACCACCGAGCGCAAGTTCTTCCCGGGCTATGTGCTGGTCGAAATGGTCATGGGAGACGATACCTGGCACCTGGTGAAGCACACCAACAAGGTCACCGGCTTCGTGGGCGGCGCCAAGAATCGCCCATCGCCGATCTCCGAGGCCGAGGTGGCCAAGATCGTCAATCAGATGCAGGAAGGTACTGAAAAGCCGAGGCACAAGATCGAGTTTGTCGTTGGCGAGTACGTTCGGGTCAAGGATGGTCCGTTCACCGACTTCAATGGCTCGGTCGAGGATGTCAATTACGACAAGAGCAAGGTGCGGGTCGCCGTGACGATCTTCGGCCGCTCCACACCGGTCGAGCTGGAGTTCTCGCAAATCGAAAAGACCTGAGGGTCTGACCCACTGGTTGTCACGGCAATCAGCGGGTGCATGGAGTGGGATGCTGCGTCTTTCGACTCGATGCGGCTGTTTTAGATGAGTCGTCAACCCCGGGGAGCTCCGGCACGCTGCATTCAGCGCTAGCCAGGGCGTCAGTACCCGCAAGGAGAGTAAGACATGGCGAAAAAAATCGTTGGTTTTATCAAGCTGCAAGTTCCAGCTGGCAAGGCCAACCCATCACCCCCGATCGGTCCGGCACTGGGCCAGCGCGGCCTCAACATCATGGAGTTCTGCAAGGCATTCAACGCCCAGACCCAGGGTGTCGAGCCGGGCCTGCCATTGCCAGTGGTCATCACGGCGTTTGCCGACAAGAGCTTCACTTTCATCATCAAGACGCCTCCGGCGACTACCTTGATCAAGAAGGCCATCAAGCTCGACAAGGGTTCTGCACGGCCGCATAGCGACAAGGTCGGAAAGATCACACGCGCGCAGCTCGAAGAAATCGCCAAAGCCAAGATGAAAGACCTGACGGCAGCCGATTTGAACGCGGCTGTTCGCACCATCGCCGGCTCTGCCCGGTCGATGGGCGTCAGTGTGGAGGGAGTCTAAATGTCCAAGCTGAGCAAGAAACAAAAGGCCATGACGATCAAGATCGACAGCACTAAGCTGTATCCGCTCGTCGATGCCATCGGGATGGTCAAACAGTGTGCAACCGCCAAGTTTGACGAGTCCATTGACGTGGCTGTCCAGCTCGGCATTGACGCCAAGAAGTCCGACCAGGTGGTCCGCGGCGCAGTGGTGTTGCCCAACGGTACTGGCAAGACCAAGCGGGTGGCTGTGTTCGCCCAGGGCGCCAAGGCGGAAGAAGCCAAGGCCGCGGGTGCTGACATCGTCGGCATGGATGAACTGGCGGCGATGGTCAAGGCTGGCAACATGCCGTTCGATATCGTGATTGCCGCACCCGACGCGATGCGTGTCGTCGGTACTCTGGGGCAGATTCTCGGCCCGCGCGGTCTGATGCCCAACCCCAAGGTGGGTACTGTCACGCCGGACGTGGCCCAGGCCGTTCGCAACGCCAAGGCTGGTCAGGTGCAATTTCGCGTCGACAAAGCCGGTATTGTCCACTCGACGATCGGCCGCCGCTCGTTTGACACGGACAAGTTGCAGGGCAACCTGAGCGCCTTGATCGAAGCGCTCACCAAGGCCAAGCCGGCATCGAGCAAGGGTATCTATTTGCGCAAGGTGGCTGTCTCCAGCACGATGGGTGTGGGCGTCCGCGTCGACACCCAGACCCTCAGTGCCTGACAGCCGGGCAAGAAATTTCGGCCGTCTGACAAGGTGGCTGGATGTGGTGGGCTTCCGGGTCGCGCAAGACCTGGTGGGCCATCCAAGACCGTTGGTGCGCAGGCAGGCTGCGCTTAATCCGTGAAAACCAACGCAGATGGCGATCCCGCTGCATACGGATTCGTTTCCAGAAACAGTTGGTCGCTGCAGTGTGGCGTGTTGGGTAGCCCGGTGATTTGTACCGGGCTGAACGACACTATTAAAAGGAGTAGACCTTGAGTCTTAATCGCAGTGAGAAAGAAGCCGTCGTCCATGACGTGACCGGCCTCGCCGCAAAAGCTCAAACGCTCGTACTGGCGGAATACCGTGGCATCACGGTCGCTGACATGACCAAATTGCGCACTGCAGCGCGCAGCAACGGCGTGGAGCTCAGTGTGTTCAAGAACACACTGGCACGCCGTGCTGTCGCCGGCAGTGGCTTTGCGGTTGCGTCCGACATGATGACCGGCCCGCTGATCTACGGTTTTTCCGTGGATGCCGTGGCTGCTGCCAAGGTGGTGGCCGATTTCGCGAAGACCAACGACAAACTGGTGATTCGCGGCGGTGCATTCGCTGGCAAGGCCCTGGACGTGAACGGCGTGAAGCAATTGGCCAACATTCCCTCCAAGGAAGTGTTGTTGGCGCAGTTGCTGGGCTTGATGCAATCCCCGATCTCGCGTACAGCCCGCGTGCTGGCCGCTTTGGCGGAGAAAAAAGGCGAAGCGGTTGCAGCCTGAGTGGCGGCATAACCTGTTACCCATGAACGAACTTTTTGGAGGATTGGTGTCCAACACGGGCCACCGCCTCCAGCAGATTGAAGGAAACTGAAAAATGGCATTCGATAAAGACGCATTCTTGACCGCGCTCGACAGCATGACGGTCATGGAACTCAACGACCTGGTGAAAGCCATTGAAGAAAAATTCGGTGTCAGCGCCGCTGCCATGTCGGCACCTGCCGCCGGTGGTGGTGCCGTGGCAGCCGTGGTGGAAGAGCAGACCGAGTTCAACCTGATGCTGACCGAAATCGGCGCCAACAAGGTGTCGGTCATCAAGGCCGTGCGCGAAATCACGGGCCTGGGCCTCAAGGAAGCCAAGGACCTGGTCGACGGCACACCGAGGGCTGTGAAGGAAGGCATTCCAAAGGCAGACGCAGAAGCCGGCAAGAAGAAGCTGGAAGACGCTGGCGCCAAGGCCGAGCTCAAGTAGACGGTGCCCCCTCAAGGGCTGGGAGGCGGTTTTCGCTTCCCAGCCTTTGTGCTTTGAAAGAGCACACCAGAAAGCAGCGCCCAGGTGCGGTTTTCTAGTGTCTTCTGACCCCGACTGCAGAAGATGCCTTGGTTCGGGTTGCGCGCAATGTGCAACCGTCCGCCATTGATTGGTAGAGGCCAATCGCCAAGCCTGCTGGGCCCCAAAACCCGGCAACACAGTGCAGGACATCAGGATTCCCAAGTCTTTGCCCGGAGATCTAATGGCTTACTCATATACCGAACGCAAGCGAATTCGCAAAAGCTTTGGCAATCGCGACAGCGTGCTCGAAATTCCCTACCTGTTGCAGATGCAGAAGGACGCCTACACCGCGTTCCTGCAAGCCGACGTGGGGCCGAAGAAGCGCACCGTAGAGGGATTGCAGGCTGCGTTTGACGCTGCGTTCCCGATCGTTTCGCACAACGGTTTCGTCGAGATGAAGTTCCTCGAGTACAACCTGGCGAAGCCGGCTTTCGATGTGCGCGAGTGCCAGACGCGGGGCCTGACCTTCGCGTCGGCCGTGCGGGCCAAGGTACAGCTGATCATTTATGACCGCGAATCCTCGACCTCCCAGAACAAGGTGGTCAAAGAGGTGAAGGAGCAGGAGGTCTACATGGGCGAGGTGCCCCTGATGACCGGCAAGGGTTCCTTCATCATCAACGGCACAGAGCGTGTCATCGTCTCGCAGTTGCACCGCTCGCCGGGCGTGTTCTTCGAGCACGACAAGGGCAAGACCCACAGCTCGGGCAAGTTGCTGTTCTCCGCGCGCATCATTCCCTACCGCGGCTCCTGGCTCGACTTCGAGTTCGACCCCAAGGACATCCTGTACTTCCGCGTCGACCGCCGCCGCAAGATGCCGGTCACGATCCTGCTCAAGGCTATCGGCCTGAACCCCGAGTCGATCCTGGCGAACTTCTTCGTCAACGACAACTTCCGCCTGATGGACAGCGGCGCGCAGATGGAGTTCGTCGCCGAGCGCCTGCGCGGCGAGGTCGCGCGTTTCGACATCACCGACAAATCGGGCAAGGTGATCGTTGCCAAGGACAAGCGGGTCACGGCACGTCATACGCGTGAATTCGAACAGTCGGGCACCACGCACATCAGCGTGCCCGAAGACTTCCTGGTCGGCCGGGTGGTTGCCCGCAGCATCGTCGACGCCGATACCGGCGAGATCATCGCCAAAGCCAACGACGAGCTCACCGAAGCGCTGCTCAAGAAGCTGCGCGTCGCCGGCGTGCCGGACTTGCAATGCATCTATACCAACGAACTCGATCAGGGCGCCTACATTTCGCAGACCTTGCGCAGTGACGAAACCGTCGACGAGTTTGCTGCCCGGGTTGCCATCTACCGCATGATGCGCCCTGGCGAGCCGCCGACCGAAGACGCGGTGCAGGCCTTGTTCCAGCGCCTGTTCTACAACCCGGACACCTACGACCTGTCGCGCGTGGGCCGTATGAAGTTCAATGCCAAGATGGGCCGCTCGGAGTCCACCGGCCCGATGGTGCTGACCAACGAGGACATCCTGTCGGTCGTCAAGATCCTGGTCGACCTGCGCAATGGCCGTGGTGAAGTCGACGACATCGACCACCTCGGCAACCGCCGTGTGCGTTGCGTCGGCGAGCTGGCCGAAAACCAGTACCGCACCGGCCTGGCCCGCATCGAGAAGGCCGTCAAGGAGCGCCTCGGGCAGGCCGAGCAAGAGCCCCTGATGCCGCATGATCTGATCAACAGCAAGCCGATCTCGGCGGCACTGAAGGAATTCTTCGGCGCCTCGCAGCTGTCCCAGTTCATGGACCAGACCAACCCGCTGTCGGAAATCACCCACAAGCGGCGTGTCTCGGCGCTTGGCCCGGGCGGTCTGACCCGCGAACGCGCCGGCTTCGAGGTGCGCGACGTGCACGTCACCCACTATGGCCGCGTATGCCCGATTGAAACACCGGAAGGCCCGAACATCGGCCTGATCAATTCCCTGGCCCTGTACGCCCGCCTGAACGAATACGGTTTCATCGAGACGCCGTACCGCCGTGTGGTTGATAGCTCCGTCACGATGGACATCGACTACCTGTCGGCCATCGAAGAAGGCAAGTACGTCATCGCCCAGGCCAATGCGCTGCTCGACAAGGATGGCAAGCTCACCGGTGATCTGGTCTCAGCGCGCGAAAAGGGCGAGTCGATCCTGGTCGGCGCCGAGCGCGTGCAGTACATGGATGTGTCGCCGGCCCAAATCGTGTCGGTGGCGGCGTCTTTGGTGCCTTTCCTCGAGCACGATGACGCAAACCGCGCGTTGATGGGCGCCAACATGCAGCGCCAGGCCGTGCCGGTGCTGCGCCCCGAGAAGGCGTTTGTCGGCACCGGTATCGAGCGCGTCTCGGCGGTCGACTCCGGCACCGTGGTCACCGCCACCCGTGGCGGTGTGGTCGACTACGTCGATGCCACTCGCGTCGTGATTCGCGTCAACGACGCAGAAGCACAGGCCGGCGAAGTCGGTGTGGACATCTACAACCTGATCAAGTACCAGCGTTCCAACCAGAACACCAACATCCACCAGCGCCCGATCGTCAAGAAGGGCGACACGCTGGCAAAGGGCGACGTGATCGCCGACGGCGCCTCCACCGACCTGGGTGAATTGGCTCTGGGCCAGAACATGCTGGTGGCCTTCATGCCCTGGAACGGCTACAACTTTGAAGATTCGATCCTGATCAGCGAGCGCGTCGTTGCCGACGACCGCTACACCTCGATCCACATCGAAGAACTCGTGGTCATGGCCCGCGACACCAAGCTCGGCGCCGAAGAAATCACCCGCGACATTCCGAATCTCAGCGAACAGCAACTCAACCGCCTGGACGAATCCGGCATCATCTATGTGGGTGCCGAAGTCATGCCCGGCGACACGCTGGTGGGCAAGGTTACGCCCAAGGGCGAGACCACACTGACCCCGGAAGAAAAGCTCCTGCGCGCCATCTTCGGCGAGAAGGCCAGCGACGTGAAGGACACCTCGCTGCGGGTCGACCAGGGTTCGCAAGGCACCGTCATCGATGTGCAGGTCTTCACGCGTGAAGGCATCCCGCGTGACCGCCGTGCCCAGCAGATCATCGACGACGAGCTCAAGCGCTTCCGACTCGACCTGAACGACCAGCTGCGTATCGTCGAGGCCGACGCCTTCGACCGGATCGAGAAGCTGCTGATCGGCAAGGTCGCCAACGGCGGCCCGCAGAAGCTGGCCAAGGGCACCAAGCTCGACAAGGCTTACCTCACCGCAGTCGAAAGGTTTCACTGGTTCGACATCCGCCCGGCCGATGACGAAACTGCGTCGCAGCTGGAAAGCATCAAGAACTCCCTGGAGCAGACGCGCCACAGCTTCGACCTCGCTTTCGAGGAAAAGCGCAAGAAGCTCACGCAGGGCGATGAGCTGCCTGCCGGTGTGCTCAAGATGGTCAAGGTCTACCTGGCTGTCAAGCGCCGCCTGCAGCCTGGCGACAAGATGGCCGGCCGCCACGGCAACAAGGGCGTGGTGTCCAAGATCGTTCCGGTCGAAGACATGCCCTACATGGCCGACGGCACCCCGTGCGACATTGTGCTCAACCCGCTGGGCGTTCCCTCACGCATGAACGTCGGCCAAGTGCTTGAAGTGCACCTGGGCTGGGCTGCCAAGGGTCTGGGTCTGCGCGTGGGCGCCATGCTGCAGGCCGAGTCCAAGATCGCCGAGCTGCGCGCCTTCATGGAGCAGCTGTACAACGGCTCGGGCCGCAAGGAAGATCTCAGCCAGCTCAGCGACGATGATCTGCTCGAGATGTCATCCAATGTGGCCAAGGGTGCGACATTCGCCACCCCGGTGTTCGATGGTGCCTCCGAAGATGAAATCCGCGGCATGCTCAAGCTGGCCTATCCGGATGACGTCGCCCAAGCCAAGGGCCTGACAGCCACCCGTACGCAGGCCCATCTGTTCGATGGCCGCAGCGGCGACGCCTTTGAGCGCCCAACCACCGTCGGCTACATGCATGTGCTCAAGTTGCACCACCTGGTGGACGACAAGATGCATGCCCGTTCCACCGGCCCCTACAGCTTGGTCACCCAGCAACCGCTGGGCGGCAAGGCCCAGTTCGGCGGTCAGCGTTTCGGCGAAATGGAAGTCTGGGCGCTGGAAGCCTATGGCGCCGGGTACACCCTGCAGGAAATGCTCACCGTCAAATCCGACGACGTGCAGGGCCGCACCAAGGTCTACGAGAACATCGTCAAGGGCGAGCACGCGATCGAGGCCGGCATGCCGGAGTCGTTCAACGTGCTGGTGAAGGAGATCCGGTCACTCGGTATCGACATCGAACTCGAGCGCAGCTAAACCTCAAGGACACACATGAAATCATTACTCGACCTGTTCAAGCAGTTCACGCCGGACGAGCATTTCGATGCCATCCGCATCGGCATGGCGTCGCCCGAGAAGATTCGTTCCTGGTCCTTCGGCGAGGTGAAGAAGCCCGAGACCATCAACTACCGCACCTTCAAGCCCGAGCGTGACGGCCTGTTCTGCGCCAAGATCTTCGGCCCCATCAAGGACTACGAGTGCCTGTGCGGCAAGTACAAGCGCCTCAAGCACCGCGGCGTCATCTGCGAGAAATGCGGCGTTGAAGTGACCCAGACCAAGGTGCGCCGCGAGCGCATGGGGCATATCGACCTGGCGGCGCCCTGCGCGCACATCTGGTTCCTGAAGTCGCTGCCCAGCCGTCTCGGCCTGGTGCTCGACATGACGCTGCGCGACATCGAGCGCGTGCTGTACTTCGAAGCCTACGTCGTGACCGACCCTGGCATGACCCCGCTCAAGAAGATGAGCATCATGACCGAGGATGACTACGACGCCAAGTTCAAGGAATACGGCGACGAGTTCCAGGCCAAGATGGGTGCCGAAGGCATCAAGGACCTGCTGCAGAGCATCGACATTGACGGTTCGATCGAGAAGCTGCGCAACGACCTCACCGGCTCCGAGCTCAAGATCAAGAAGAACGCCAAGCGCCTCAAGGTGCTCGAGGCCTTCCGCAAGTCGGGCATCAAGCCCGAGTGGATGGTGCTCGATGTGCTGCCGGTGCTGCCGCCCGACCTGCGCCCACTGGTGCCCCTGGACGGCGGCCGCTTCGCGACCTCCGACCTGAACGACCTGTACCGCCGCGTCATCAACCGCAACAGCCGCCTGCGTCGCCTGCTCGAGTTGAAGGCGCCCGAGATCATTGCGCGCAACGAAAAGCGCATGCTGCAGGAAGCCGTTGACAGCCTGCTGGACAACGGCCGTCGCGGCAAGGCCATGACCGGCGCCAACAAGCGCGCGCTCAAGTCCCTGGCCGACATGATCAAGGGCAAGAGCGGTCGTTTCCGCCAGAACCTGCTGGGCAAACGTGTCGACTATTCCGGCCGTTCGGTCATCGTGGTCGGCCCGACGCTCAAGCTGCACCAGTGCGGCTTGCCGAAGCTGATGGCCCTGGAGCTGTTCAAGCCGTTCATCTTCTCGCGCCTGGAGGCCATGGGCATCGCGACCACCATCAAGGCGGCCAAGAAGGAAGTGGAATCCGGTACGCCGGTGGTCTGGGACATCCTCGAAGAAGTCATCAAGGAGCACCCGGTCATGCTGAACCGGGCGCCTACGCTGCACCGCCTGGGCATCCAGGCCTTCGAGCCAATCCTGATCGAGGGCAAGGCGATCCAGCTCCATCCGCTGGTCTGCGCAGCCTTCAACGCCGACTTCGACGGTGACCAGATGGCGGTTCACGTGCCGCTGTCGGTGGAAGCACAGATGGAATGCCGCACGCTGATGCTGGCCTCCAACAACGTGTTGTTCCCCGCCAATGGCGAGCCGTCCATCGTGCCGTCGCAGGATGTGGTGCTGGGCTTGTACTACACGACCCGCGAACGCATCAACGGCAAAGGCGAAGGCCTGATCTTCGCCGACATCGGTGAAGTCCAGCGCGCCTTTGACGCCAACGAGGTCGAACTCACCTCGCGCATCAACGTGCGCCTGACCGAATACACCAAGGACAAGGAAACCGGCAACCTGGTGCCCTCGACCAAGATGTGGGAAACCACGGCCGGTCGCGCGCTGTTGTCGGAGATCCTGCCCAAGGGGCTGCCGTTCTCCAACATCAACAAGGCACTCAAGAAGAAGGAGATCTCCAAGCTCATCAACGTGTCCTTCCGCAAGTGCGGCCTCAAGGAGACGGTGGTGTTTGCCGACAAGCTGCTGCAAAACGGCTTCCGCCTGGCGACCAAGGCCGGCATCTCGATCTGCATCGACGACATGCTGGTGCCCAAGGAAAAGAACGGCATCATCGAGCGCGCCGAGAAAGAGGTCAAAGAGATCGGCCAGCAGTACTCGTCCGGTCTGGTGACGTCCGGCGAACGCTACAACAAGGTGGTGGACATCTGGGGCAAGGCTGGCGACGAAGTGTCCAAGGTGATGATGGCCCAACTCGCCAAAGAGAAAACCATCGACCGCCACGGCAATGAAGTCGACCAGGAGTCCTTCAACTCCATCTACATGATGGCCGACTCCGGCGCCCGCGGATCCGCTGCCCAGATCCGGCAGCTGGCCGGCATGCGCGGCCTGATGGCCAAGCCCGACGGCTCCATCATCGAGACCCCGATCACAGCCAACTTCCGTGAAGGCCTCAACGTACTGCAGTACTTCATCTCCACCCACGGCGCCCGCAAGGGCTTGGCGGACACGGCTTTGAAGACGGCCAACTCCGGTTACCTGACACGCCGCCTGGTCGATGTGACCCAGGATCTGGTGGTGACCGAGCAGGATTGCGGCACCCACGAAGGGTCGCTGATGCGCGCCATCGTCGAAGGCGGCGAGGTGATCGAGTCGCTGCGCGACCGCGTACTTGGCCGTACCGCTGCCGAAGACGTGCTGCACCCCGAAAACCGGTCCGTGCTGGCCCAGGCCGGTGCGATGCTCGACGAGGATGTGATCGAGGAGCTCGAAGCCGCCGGTGTCGACGAGGTCAAGGTGCGCACCGCACTGACCTGCGAAACCCGCTTTGGCATCTGCGCCAGGTGTTACGGTCGCGACCTCGGCCGTGGTGGCCTCATCAACGGTGGCGAGGCCGTGGGCGTGATCGCGGCACAGTCCATCGGCGAGCCGGGCACACAGCTCACGATGCGTACCTTCCACATCGGTGGTGCGGCTTCGCGTGCGGCCATCGCGTCCAGCGTGGAAGCCAAGTCCAACGGCACGATCGGCTTCAATGCCACGATGCGCTATGTGACCAACAGCAAGGGCGAGCTGGTGGTGATTGCGCGCTCTGGCGAGATCGTCATCCAGGACGAGCATGGCCGCGAGCGCGAGCGCCACAAGGTGCCCTATGGCGCGGTGCTGACGGTCAAGATCGACCAGACCATCAAGGCCGGCACCATCCTGGCCAACTGGGACCCGCTGACCCGCCCCATCATCACCGAATTCGCCGGCAAGGCGCACTTCGAGAATGTGGAAGAGGGTTTGACGGTCGCCAAGCAGCTCGACGAGGTCACCGGCCTCTCGACGCTGGTGGTCATCGACCCCAAGCGCCGTGGCTCGGCCAAGATCGTGCGCCCGCAAGTCAAGCTGATCGACCCAAGCGGCCACGAGGTCAAGATCCCCGGAACCGACCACTCGGTGACGATCGGCTTCCCGATCGGCGCGCTGGTCCAGGTGCGCGATGGCCAGGACGTGGGCCCTGGAGAAGTGCTGGCCCGCATTCCGATCGAAGGCCAGAAGACGCGCGACATCACTGGCGGTCTGCCTCGGGTGGCCGAGCTCTTCGAAGCCCGCTCGCCCAAGGACAAGGGCGTGTTGGCCGAGATGACCGGCACCGTGTCGTTCGGCAAGGAGACCAAGGGCAAGATCCGCCTGCAGATCACCGACCCGGATGGCAAGGTCTGGGAAGAACTCGTGCCCAAGGAAAAGAACATCTTGGTGCACGAAGGCCAGGTGGTCAACAAGGGCGAGTCCGTGGTGGACGGCCCAGCCGACCCGCAGGACATCCTGCGCCTGCTGGGCTCCGAAGAACTGGCGCGTTACATCGTCGACGAAGTGCAAGACGTCTACCGACTGCAAGGCGTGAAGATCAACGACAAGCACATCGAGGTGATCGTGCGTCAGATGCTGCGCCGGGTCGTGGTCAACAACGTGGGCGACTCCAGCTATATCAGCGGTGAACAGGTCGAGCGCTCGGAAATGCTCAACACCAACGACGCCCTGCGCGCCGATGGCAAGATCCCGGCGACTTACAGCAATCTGCTGCTGGGTATCACCAAGGCGTCGCTGTCCACCGACAGCTTCATCAGTGCCGCGTCGTTCCAGGAAACCACGCGTGTGCTGACCGAGGCTGCCATCATGGGCAAGCGCGACGAACTGCGTGGCCTCAAAGAGAACGTCATCGTCGGTCGTCTGATTCCTGCAGGCACTGGCATGGCCTACCACGAAGCCCGCAAGGTGCGCGAGAACATGGACGACGCCGAGCGCCGTGCCATTGCCGAATCCGAAGCGGCCGAGCTGGCGGGTGAGTCCGGCGAGGCTTTGACAGCCGAAGCCGACACGGGCACTGTGGCCGAGTAATCAGCCGCAGCCCGTGCGAGGCAACTGCGCCCCACGTCCTGTATCCGCAGGGCCTGGGGCGTTATTCATTCTGCAGCTACTTTTTTCAGGCCTGCCGTGACTGACTCCATGTGGCCCTGGTGGGTGCTGGCCCTCGTGCTGTTCTGGGCTGTGGGCGCCTACAACCGGCTGGTACGCCTGCGCGGTCTGGCGCTGGTCGCGTTTCAGCCATTGGACGCTCGCTTGTCCCAGTTCATCAGCTTGCTGCAAGAGCAATCCCCCTTGGCTGTCGATCCGTTGCGCACCCAGCCGCTGCGGGTCTCGTCTGCCCTGTGGGCGGGCCTGCAGGGTGCCAGCACCCAGTTCGACGTAGCCCTGCGCGTGGTGCGCCGCCAGGTGCTCGACCCGCAGTCGGTGGCCGCGTTACGCACCGCCCAGGACACGCTGCAGGTCTGGTGGGACCGCCTGGTCCTGGAGTACCAGGACCAATCAGACCAGCCGCCCGCATCCTGGCAGATGGCCTGGATGGACAACCGCCGCCATGCCGCCGATGCTGCGGAGGCCTTCAACCTGGCAGTACAGGCACACAACGCGGCGGTTGCGCAGTTTCCAGCCGTGGTGCTAGCGCGCCTGTTCAGCTTCCGCCCGGCAGGTTGCCTGTGACACTGCCGCTCCACCCGCCGGATACCCGAGCTGCTCCTGGTGCAGGCTTGTCCGAGCCCCTGTGGCGCCAGCTGCAGGCAACCAGTGTCGTGTTACTGGCCGTACGCTCCGGCACGTCCGGCACGGCGGCGCTGGCCCAGGTCGAGCCAGCGTTGCGGCCAGCAGTGCAGGCACTCACTTTTGACGTGTTCCGCTCGCTGGCAAGGGCAGAGCACCTCCGGCGGCAGCTCGCATCCCGCGCGCCACCGCCCTTGGCCGACGCCCTGCTGTGTGTCGTGCTGGCCCTGGGCTGGCGCGAACAGGGCATGCCTTACACCGCTTTCACCCTGGTCAACCAGGCGGTCGAGGCGGCCAAACGGCAGGTGGCAACCCAGCCGCAGGCCGGCTTCATCAACGCCTGCCTGCGGCGTTTTCTGCGCGAGCGCGACGCGCTGGTGGCACGCTCCGACACCGATCCGGTCGCCCGCTGGAACCACCCGGCCTGGTGGATCGAGCGCCTGAAGTGCGACCACCCGGCCCATTGGAAGGCGATCCTGGAGGCCGACAACCGCCACCCGCCGATGACGCTGCGTGTCAACTCGCGCCGCGGCAGCACCGCCAGCTACCTGGCGCGCCTGCAGGCGGCAGGCATCGCAGCATGGCCGCTGGCGGGATCGGGTCTGCAACTGGCGCGGCCCCTGCCGGTCCACCAGTTGCCCGGTTTCGATGCCGGTGATGTGTCGGTGCAGGACGCAGCAGCCCAGTTGGCCGCACCGGTGCTGCTCGACGGCTTGGCGCGCGGCAACCGCCGCCCCTATATCCTGGACGCCTGTGCCGCTCCTGGCGGCAAGACCGCGCACCTGCTGGAACTCTGCGATGCCGATGTGCTTGCCCTGGACATCGACCCCTTGCGCTGTGAGCGCATCCGCGAATCGCTGGCCCGCCTGCAACTGACCGCGCGCGTGGTGGCAGGTGATGCTGCGCAGCCGGAGGGCTGGTGGGACGGCCGCGCCTTCGACGCGATCCTGCTCGACGCGCCATGCACTGCGTCCGGCATCGTGCGCCGCCACCCGGACGTCGCCTGGCTGCGCCGTGCCACCGACGTGGAACAGCTGGCCGCCGTCCAGGCGCGCCTGCTGCGCGCCCTGTGGCCGCTGCTGCAGCCGGGCGGTCGCCTGCTGTACTGCACCTGTTCGGTGTTCGCGGCAGAAGGCCGGCAGCAGATCGAAACGTTTCTTGCGCACAACACCGATGCCCGCCTGCAGCCGTCACCCGGTCATTTGCGGCCCCAATTGCCGGTAAATGGCGGGGGCGTCCCGGACAATCCACAGGGTGACCACGACGGATTCTTTTACGCGCTGCTCGAGAAGCACCTGGCCTAGGCTCCCGGCGCTGCTGCGGTGGGTGCCGATCGCGCTGTTGCTGTTGCTGCTGCTGTCGATGGGTGCCCGCGCCGAGGTGCCTGCTGCCGAGATCACCCAGATGCGCCTGGAACGCGAGGCCGAGGGCATATTCCTGTACGCCAACCTGCGGGTTGACCTGCCTGCGACGGTTGAAGAGGCACTTGTCAAGGGCGTGCCGATGTATTTCGTCGCCGAGGCCGAGGTCATGCGCCACCGCTGGTATTGGTCGGACAAGGTGGTTGCCAGCGTTCAGCGCCACATGCGCCTGGCCTACCAGCCGCTCACGCGGCGCTGGCGGCTGAATGTCGCCTCAGGACTGATCACCGCCAACAGCATGGGCATGACACGCAACCAGAGTTTCGACACCCTGGCCGAGGCCATGGCCGCCTTGCGCCGGGTATCGGGTTGGAAATTGGCGGACGTCAGCGTGCTCGATCCGGGCTCTACCCACAAGGTCGAATTCCGCTTTGCGCTCGACCTGGACCAGTTGCCACGGCCGTTCCAGATCGGCGCTTTCGGCCAGTCCGACTGGACCATCGCCGCGCGCGCCACCCAGCAGATCAGCCCCGAGGGTTCCCGGTGAAGCCCGCCACGCCTGCCGCTGCCAGCGCGGCCGGGGCCTTGCGGCAGCAGTCGCGGGCCTTGCGCTGGACGGTCGGTGTCGGGCTGGCGACGATGACCGCGATCGGTCTGGTGCTGCTGTTCCTGCTGACCCAGGCCACCAACAACCGCGAGCTGTATGAGCGCAATTACACGCGGCTGTTTGTGGTCAACATGGTGGTGGCCGGGCTGCTGTTGCTGATCATCGGCTGGATCATCGCCCGCCTGGTGTCGCGGCTGCGCCGCAAGCGTTTCGGCAGCCGGCTGCTGCTCAAGCTGGCCGCCATCTTTGCGCTGGCCGGTTTTGCGCCAGGGGTTCTGATCTACGTGGTGTCTTACCAGTTTGTGTCGCGCTCGATCGAAAGCTGGTTCGACGTGAAGGTCGAGGGCGCCCTCGATGCTGGCCTGAACCTGGGCCGGGTGACCTTGGAGACCCTCAACAGCGACCTGGCCAACAAGGCGCGCGCCGCCGCGCCGCAGCTCTCCAGCGTGCCCGATGCGGCTGCCACCTTGCCCATGGAGCGCCTGCGAGACCAGCTGGGCGCCAGCGACGTGGTGCTGTTCAATGGCGCTGGTCAGCAGATCGCGTCGGTAAGCCAGTCGCGCTTCCAGATCAGTGCCGAGCGGCCCACGCCGCAGCAGTTTCGCAATGCGCGCTCGGCCCGGGGGATCAGCTGGGTCGAAGGGCTCGACGAGGCCACGCCCGCCACCGTGAACGACGCCCGCATCAAGGCCCTGGTCGTGATCGCCAATCCCGGGTTCCAGTTGCAGGCGGAGCCGCGTTACCTGTTGGTCACGCAGGCACTGCCCGGGGCGCTGGTCACCAATGCGCTGGCCGTCACGCAGGCGAACCGCGAGTACCAGGAGCGCTCGCTGGCGCGCGAGGGTCTGCGGCGCATGTACATCGGCACCCTCACGCTGAGCCTGTTCCTGGCTGTGTTCGGCGCGGTGCTGCTGGCGGTGGTGCTGGGCAACCAGATCATCCGCCCGCTGCTGCTGCTGGCCGACGGCATGAGCCAGGTGGCCGCAGGCGACCTCACGCCCAAGGTGGCGCTGCAGGGCAAGGACGAACTTGGCGGCCTGACGCGCTCGTTTGCCGACATGACCCAGCAGCTGTCGGACGCCCGGCAGGCCGTAGGCGCCAGCATGGAACAGGTGAGTGCCGCCCGGGCCAACCTGCAGACCATTCTGGACAACCTCACCGCCGGCGTGATCGTGCTCGATGTGGACGGCCTGATCGTCTCGTCCAACCCCGGCGCCACGCGTATCCTGCGCCAGCCGCTGGCAGCGTTCGAGGGGCGGCAGCTGGCCGAGCTGGAAGGGCTGCGGGCCTTTGGCGCCCAGGTGCAGAAACGTTTTGACTCGTTTCTTGGCGAACGCAGCGAGGATGGCCTGGACCATTGGCAGCAGTCCTTCGAGCTTGGTGGCGCTGCGGCGGCTTTGGCCGGGCGCCTGGCGGACGACACCACCATCACCGTGGTGGCGCGGGGTGCCAAACTGCCCGGCACCCACCGCTTGCTGGTGTTCGACGATATTTCAGAGATTGTCTCGGCCCAGCGTTCGCAGGCCTGGGGCGAGGTGGCCCGCCGCCTGGCGCACGAGATCAAGAATCCGCTCACACCCATTCAGCTCTCCGCCGAGCGGCTCGAAATGAAGCTGTCTGGCAAGGTGGCTGCGCCCGAGCAGGCGATCCTGACCAAATCGGTCAAGACCATCGTCGACCAGGTGGACGCGATGAAGCGGCTGGTCAACGAGTTCCGCGATTACGCGCGCTTGCCGGCGGCCGAACTGAAGGCGATCGATCTGAATGCCCTGGTAGCCGACGTGCTGCAGCTCTATGAAGGCGAAGGCGCCCTGGTGCCGGTGCGCATGGAGCTTGACGCCGCTTGCCCACCGATCATGGGCGATGCGCAGCAGTTGCGCCAAGTGGTGCACAACCTGCTGCAAAACGCCCAGGACGCCACCCCGCCCGCTGTGGCGTCCCTGCCCGCGCACAGCGTGCTGATCCGCACCCAGTGGAACGAAGCCGGCCGCCGGGTGCGCCTGTCGGTTCTGGACCATGGCTCGGGGTTCCCCGAGCACATCCTCAAGCGCGCCTTCGAGCCCTACGTGACCACCAAGGCCAGAGGCACCGGCCTGGGCCTGGCAGTGGTGAAGAAGATCGCTGACGAGCACGGCTCGCGCATCGACATCAGCAACCGCCTGCAGGACGGCAAAATTCTCGGCGCGCAAGTGTCGTTATCATTCTCTGTGGCAAGCAGCACACCACAAACCGGCGCAGCCTAGCGCCGGATGGCCCCACAAGGCAAGGGACGGCATAAAAATCATGGCAAACATACTGGTGGTTGACGATGAGCTGGGCATCCGCGATCTGCTGCAGGAGATCCTGAACGACGAAGGGCACAACGTCGAGGTGGCGGAAAACGCGGCCCAGGCCCGTGCGGCCCGGTTGCGCGACCGCCCCGACCTGGTCCTGCTCGACATCTGGATGCCCGACACCGATGGTGTCACCCTGCTCAAGGAATGGTCCACCACGGGCGCGCTGACCATGCCCGTCATCATGATGAGCGGCCACGCCACCATCGATACTGCCGTCGAAGCCACCAAGATCGGCGCACTGGCCTTTCTGGAAAAACCGATCACGCTGCAAAAGCTGCTCAAGGCCGTAGAGCAGGGCCTCGCCCGGACCCTGGTGCGCAAGTTGCAGACTACCCCAGCGGTGGCCAGCAGCGCCCAGGCCGAAGCGCCCGTGGTGGACGCCTCCGCGCCCGAAGGTGTGCTGCCGCTCGACATGGGCCCGCTCTCCCGCCAGAGCTTCGGCCTGGACAAGCCCCTGCGCGAAGCCCGCGACGAGTTCGAGAAGGCCTATTTCGAATACCACCTAGCCAAGGAGAATGGTTCCATGACCCGCGTGGCGGAAAAGACCGGGCTGGAACGCACCCACCTGTACCGAAAGCTCAAGCAGCTGGGGGTCGACCTGTCGCGCAGCAAGCGCAGTGGTAATTCGGGGTTGATGGGGCTGTCATAGCGCACTTTTGCGCTGGTATACTCTGGCGCTCTGGCCCGGTAGCTCAGTCGGTAGAGCAGAGGATTGAAAATCCTTGTGTCGGTGGTTCGATTCCGCCCCAGGCCACCACTTCTTTTTCTCAGACCATCCCAAGTTAGCCGAGAGTCCTTGCAAATCAAGGACTTAGCCTGAAAAGGCGGCTCAAGCGGTATCGTTTAATGGTAAGTTTTCCGTGAGCACGTGGTGTGCGCCTAGCCCTGCCCTGTACCCGAAGAAATCGCTGGACAATTTTGCGCTGCCCGTTTACCCTGGGCGATGCAGACGCAAAACCAGATCAAGCGAACCCTCGCGCGGCCCGATTCTCTCGAATCGATCCGAGCGCTTCTCACCTGTCATGAGCGCGCCCATCGCAGCGCATTGTCCGATATTGTGTGCCGCCACTTCGGCTTTATCGACAGCCGCGGTGAAACACAAGTCTCCGGCTGCGCCAAGGCGTTGCGCGAACTCGAGCGGGCCGGACATTTTGTACTGCCCATTGGCCATGATCGCGATCCGGCGCGGCCCAGGAAGCGCAGAACGCCAAGGGGTCTGGGCGTGCCTGTGGCACAGCCGCAGGACGTGCCCGAGCAGGCAGGTGAGGTTCGCGCACTGCGCTTGCTCAAAGTTGATGCTGAGCAGGACCTGCGCCTGTGGAACGAGTTGATGAACGAACACCCCCAGGGCGCCGGGGTCATGGTGGGCGCACAACTGCGCTACCTGATTGGCTCCGAGCACGGCTGGCTCGGAGGTCTGGGGTTCGGTGCGTCGGCCATCAAGCTGGGAGATCGCGACCAGTGGATTGGCTGGACTGTGAACCAACAGCGCGAGCACATGCACCGCGTCATCGGCATGAGCCGCTTTCTGATTCGCCCCTCGGTGCGATGCCACAACCTGGCCTCGATGGTGCTGGGGATGACGCTGCGCAGCGTGATCCAAGACTTCGAGGACCAGTACAAGTACCGTCCCTGGTTGGTCGAGAGCTTCGTGGATAGCGACTTCTTCGCCGGCACCTGCTACCAGGCCACCAACTGGGTGGCCGTGGGCAAGACCAAGGGCCGCGGGCGCCAGGATGGCGAACATCAAAGCGCCAAGACCGTCAAGACCATCTACGTGTACCCGCTGGAGGCCAACTTTCGCGCGCGCATGGGGGTGCCTGAGCCCGTGGGACTGATCGCAATGCAGCCGGGGGAGGGTCTGGACGGCGATGCCTGGGCCAGCCAGGAGTTCGGTGGTGCGGTGCTGGGCGACGAGAGGCTCAGCGAACGCCTCGTTGACAGCGCGCGCATGCAGGCCGCGCAGCCGGGGCAGGCGTTCAGCGCGGTGGCCAAAGGCGACTGGCCCGCCACCAAGGGCTACTACCGGTTCATCGATCAGAGCGATGACTCGCCCACTACCGTGGCATCCATTCTGGCGCCGCACCGTGCGCGCACCGTGCAACGCATGAACGCGCATTCGACGGTGCTATGCATCCAGGACGGCACCGACCTGAACTTCTCCGGGCTCGCGCAGTGCGACGGCCTGGGCTCGATCGGCACCAACCAGACCGGCGCCAGCAGCGCCGGTCTGCATCTGCACTCCACGCTGGTGGTGACGACCGAGGGACTGCCGCTGGGGCTGCTGGACGCCCAGTTCCATGCGCCTGTGTCAAGAGCCGAAGATGACTTGCGCGCCAGCGCAGACATCCCCATAGAAGAGAAGAAGACCTTCAACTGGATCCACGCATTGCGCGACTGCGTCGCCCTGGCCCCGCAGATCCCGGATACGCAAATGGTCTGCGTCATGGACCGGGAGGCCGACTTCTTCGAACTCTTCGATGAGCAGCGCAAGAAGCCCCGTGTGGAGTTGCTGGTGCGTGCCAAGCACGACCGCAAAACCGGCGCCGCGCTCACGCTGTTTGATGCGGTCAGACAGAGCCCTGTGAAAAGCCAATTCCTGTTGCCCGTCAAGCGCCAGAGCGCCCGCCCAAAACGCTCCAAGCAAAAGGCCCGCGACCAGGTCAAGCCGCGCACCGCGCAGGTCGAACTGCGCTACTGCCCCGTTACCCTTCGTCCTCCCGCCGGCCAAGACGACAAGCTCCCCGTCACGCTGGGGGTGGTGCATGTGCGCGAGGCCTCGCCTGCAGCCGATACCAAACCCATCGAGTGGTTCTTGTTGACGACGTGCAAGCTCGACGACATCGAGGCCGCCCTGGCGTGCGTGCGTTGGTACTGCCTGCGCTGGCGCATCGAAGACTGGCACCGGGTCCTCAAGAGCGGCTGTGCCATCGAGACGCTGGCTCACAAGACCCGCACCCGGCTCGAGCGCGCCATCGCCATCCGGCTCGTCATCGGCTGGCGCATCATGCTCATGACGCTGCTCGGCAGAACCTGCCCCGAACTACCTGCCCAAGTACTCTTCTCCGACGTCGAAATCGAAGTGCTCGCGGCCTACGCCAAAAAAAAAGACTAGCCGCCCCGAAGACTCTGGGTGCCGCCGTTCGCCTCGTCGCTCGCATGGGCGGCTATATCGGCCGTCGCACCGATCCCCCGCCTGGTCATGAAGTCATCTGGCGCGGCCATGCGCAGCTCATCACACTGTGCGAGGGCTTCGCCCTCGGCAAGGACAGTATCGGCTCGACCAATTGTGGGTAAAGGGCAGACCTAGCCCATCTTTGTCATAAGGCACTACAGATCCCAATGAAATCAATAGCTTAGGGGATATTTTCGGCGTGTATGGCACTACATTCGTGTAATGCTGCAGTAGGTCTCAACGAATCGCGGCTGGGTTGCTGCGCTATATCACTGTGCGATGCGTCCCGCCCGGATTGGGCCCGTGGCCCAGAATGTCGTTGATTGTTTTGTGACGCGGCTCAGGTCGGCTGGCCTTGCGCACATGCACGCTGCGCCCATCGCGGCGAGTCAACGTGGCAGTAACCCGGCGCTGCACGGACAAGGTCTCCCGCAAGGTCGCCCAACTGTCATCAATGCCTTGATCTTTGAGCTGCGTGCGCAGCATGTGTACGAAGTGGTACGCCAGCACGCTGATGAACAAATGGCCCTCCACGCGGCGCTCCACCTGATGAAATACCGGGCGCAGACCCAGGTCCGTCTTGAGCGAGCGAAACACCGACTCCAGATCGGTCAGCATCACGTAGGTACGCCACAGGGTGGCATCGTCCAAATCAACCAGACTCGTGCGCAGACAGTACACCCCCGGGTGCGCGGCAGCGCTGCCCGGCTTGATGCGCTTACTCCAGGTAATGTCGAGCGCGATCAACTGGGTCTCGTCCTTGATGACCTCCACCTCATAGTGCTGCGCGCCCCGTGAGAAACGCTGCTTTGCCCGGCCCAGTCGCTCCATGATGGTGTCCACATCCTTGGTGCCACGCGGCTTGGAGATGCCCAGCTTCAACCTCTCACACGCCGCCACAAAAGCAGCGGCTTTCGCATCATCAATGGCCCGGTCCTTTTGCTCGCGTGCCGGTGAGTGGCAGTACAGCAGCACCTGGCCCTGGGCATCGATTACCCGGTTCATCTTGATCGTCACATCGCCTGCCGTCTTCACCTCGGTGGCGCCCTGGGGGTCGAACTGGCGCTCACGCAAGCGGGATTTGACCAAATAGTGGTAGCCGTTCTCACGCAGCCAAGTCAGGTTGAGCTCCGTGGCAATGCCCGCATCCATCACCACTGTGGCGCCAGGGGCCGCGCTCAGACTGGTGAGCATGTCCTTGAGTGTCACGGGTTCACTGGCGTTGCCGGCAAAGACTTTTGAGCGCCGCACGAAGCCACTGGAGTCAAGCGCTACGGCCAGCGTGACCAATGGGCAGTCGCTGCGAGACTCCTTGCTGTGGCCACGTTTGGCTTTGGCGACACCTGCGCAGATACCCTCGAAGTAGGTGTTGGTCAAGTCGTACAGGGTGATGGTGGGGCTGAACCCGAAGATCGATTGGGCCTGGGCGAACAGGTGATCCTGCAAGGCCTCGCGATGCTTGA
>Ga0209181_10004066_pt1 | contig 22073 bp, 14 predicted proteins | sample MAT05_FD_187208 | JGI IMG/M metagenome (GOLD analysis project Ga0209181, IMG submission 187208) | Freshwater microbial communities from Lake Fryxell liftoff mats and glacier meltwater in Antarctica - MAT-05 (SPAdes) (version 2) | ecosystem: Environmental > Aquatic > Freshwater > Ice > Liftoff...
TGGCCCTTTTTGGGATCGCGCGCGTCGATCGGGTAAGCGAAGGTCTTGATCAGGATCGCGCCGACGGGGAAGCTCCAGCGCTCGGTGTCTTTCCAGCCGATCTTCGTGCCCTTCGGCAGCCAGAGGAACCGATATTTCGAGGTGTAGTCGGAGAAGAGCGGGGCGTTGACGTCGTAGGCGATCACCTCGTCCGCGGGCGTCTGCGCGCGCGCGTCGGCGAAGAGGTGCCACTCGTCGAGCGTGGCCCAGGGCGCGCCGTCGGGGGCCGGCGTCGGCGGCGTGGGGACGCTCGGTTGGCCGCCGCTGCCGCTGCTGCTGCTGGTGCTGCCGCCGGTGTCGGGGTCTGGTCCGCAAGCGATGAGCAGCAGCGTGGCAAAGGCGATCGTGCGGAAGGTGTGGGCGTTGGTCATCGTGGGATCCGGAAGCCGTCGAGGGGCACGGCGAGGCCGCTGGGCACGGTCTTGGGACGCGTGGGGCTGCGAGAAGGATCGATGAGGCCCTTGTTGAGGAAGGCCACCACGGCGGCGATCTCGTCGTCGTCGAGCGGGCGCGCGGCGAGCTTCGCCTCGTGGCGGACGGCGTCCTCCAGCGTGACGATCGCCCCGGTGTGGAAGTACGGGCCGGTCTCGCGCACGTTGCGCAGCGTGGGCACGCGGAAGGCGCCGTGGTCCGCCGGATCGTGCGTCACCGCCTCGCGGCCGGTGTCGACGACGCCGGGGATCGGCAGGACGCCGCGATCGGCGAACCGCGACGATTCGAAGAGCGGCGGCGCGTGGCAGTCGGCGCAGCCCACCTCGGCGAAGAGGTTCATCCCTCGCTGCGCCGCCGCGCTGAGGGCGCCCGCGTCACCGCGGACGTAGTGATCGTACGGCGATCGATAGGTCACCATCGTGCGCTCGAACGCGGCGATCGCCCGCTGGAGGTTCGTCACCGAGACCGGCGTGGGATCGCCCGGAAACGCGTCGCGGAAGCGCGCAGAGTACTCCGCGTTCGCGGCGAGATCGGCGACCACGGCGTCCGGCTCACGGCCGAGCTCCTTGGGCTCGTGGAGCGGGCCGAGCACCTGCTCTTCGAGCGACGCCGTGCGCCCATCAGCGAAGAGCAGCGGTCGATAGGCCACGTTCCACAGCGTCGCGGCGTTGCGCTGAGTGACGTTCGGCCCTTCCCTCCCCGGCCCGGTCGGCCCCACTCCATCGACGCCGATCGAGAGCGCGAGCCCGTCCGACATGCCCCAGATTTCGCTGTGACAGGTCGCGCAGGCCACGGCTTGATCGGACGAGAGAACCGGATCGTAAAAGAGGAGCTCGCCGAGCTCGATCTTCGCGGGCGTCGCGAGGTTGTCCGCGGGCTCCGGGGCGCGCGGCATGCCCGCGTCAGCCCACGGCAAGGGCGGCGACTTCGTTGAACCAGTAGTCGCTGTCTTGCTGTCGTCGCCGCCGCAGCCCCCGAGGGCGAGCGCCGTTAAGGCGCCGAGGAGGGCAGCGCGGGGAGATCGCACTCGTACGGCTTCGTGAGGGTGGACTGGAACGGCTTGCCCATGTCCGGGTCGTTGAGGTGAGCGCCCGCGAACATCCGGAACGTGGGGTACGGGCTCTTGGTGCCCAGGCACAGCTTCGCGTCGTTGCTGGCGGGGTCGCCCGATTTCGAGATCCCGTCCCACACCACGTTCTCGAGCGGCTTGGCGCCGATCAAGCTCACCGGCGACTGCGGGTCGGTCCCGTTGTTCTCGTAGATGTTGTCGTGGATGCTGGTGCGATCCGGATCCGGATCCGCCTTCGGATCGACCTTGGCGCCGGGCACGAGCGCCGACATCAGCTGGTAGCTGACGACCATCACGCCGGTGCTCTGGTTGTTCTTGATGGTGTTGTTGCGGACCTCGGTGTCGTCGGCGCCGACGATGATCACGCCGGTCCCCTTGGGGATCGCGGAGACGAACGTGTTCGGATCGCCGAAGTTGCCGCGGTTGTTGTCGTGCACGTTGTTGTCGTGCAGCAGGTTCTTCTCGGCCGTCTTCTTGTCGAGGTTGCCGAGGAGGAACACGGCGAGGCCGCCGGTGTTGTCCCAGATCTCGTTGTCGTACGCCTCGCCGTTGGTGGTGTTCTCCAGCTCGATCCCGAGCACGCTGCCGTGGGCCTTGTTGCGCCGGATGATGGCCCCGGTGCTCTGCCCGACGTAGATCGCCGCGTCGGCCGCGCCCTCGACGTCGCAGTCTTCCACGAGCACGTTGGTGCACTCGGCCGGGTAGATCGAGTAGGCGCCGTTCGAGGGCTTGGGCCCGCCGTCCCAGCTCACCTTGAGCTTGCGGAAGGTGGGTTTGTCGGCCTGGCGGACGACGACGCCGTTGCCCGGCGTGTTCTTCACCCAGAGGTTCTCGATGGTGAAGCCGTCGGACGTCACGAGCATCGTGTCGTTGCCACCTTTGAGGTTGGTGGCGAAGTCGAGCACCGTCTCTTCGATCGTCTTGCCCACGCCCTTCACCGTGACGTTGGGCACGGTGAGGCTGAGCTGCTTGTCGAGCTTGAACGTGCCCGGGCAGATGCAGATGGTGCTGCCGGACTTGACCTCGATCAGCGCGGTTTGCAGCGCGGTCGTGTCGTCCGTGCTCGTGGCGACGGTGGTGGTGCAGCCGGTCGTGTCGACCGTCACGCCGGCGCCACAGGGGCCGTCAGGCGTCGAACCGGTCGACGTCGAGCCGGAGGTCGAGGTCGAGGTGTCGCTGCCGCCGCAGCCGTTGAAGAGGATGGATCCGAGGGCAACCGCCGCCCAGGAGAGGCCAAGAAGAAGACGCGTGCGCATGGGTGAGGCTCCCACGAGGCGACCGCGGCTGTCGAGGGGCAAGACGTCCGTCAACAATCAAGGACGATCGGAGCCACGTCGATCGCGTTGGTCGGCGCGACGTGGCCGCTCGGCGCGCGGCCCGCGGCGCCGTCGGGGCGGAGGAGGATCGTGCGCGGCGCCCGCGGGGCGACGTGGAAGAAATTGTCGTCGGGCGAGAAGCCCGAGGCCTCGATCACGCAGGCGTAGGCGAACCACTGCGCGCTGATCGTGAGCGTGAAGACGCCGTCGCCCTGCTCGGGGGCGGGCCGGGCCACGGCGGTGAGCCCACGCAAGGCCTCGCGCCCCGCGGGGAGGCCTTGCGGGAAGTGGAAGGCCTCGCCGAGGCGGGCGCCGTCGGGGGTGAGGAGGCGCGCGACGACGACGTCGTGCTCGCACGGACCGAAGCGATACGCGTAGGCCGGATCGCGGAACCCTTCGAGCAGCGCGTCGACGTCGAGCGCGACGACGCCGTGCGCCGGCACGGTGAACGCCGCGGCGCCGTCGGCGATCGACGCCTCACCTCCGCGCAGGAGCTCCACGGTGAGACGCGCGTCGAGCGCCGCGGGGCCGTCGTTGACCGCGTGCGCGCGCAGCCCGTTCACGCCCTCGTCGGTGAAGAGCAGCGCGATCGGCGCGAAGGCGCGCGCCAGGTAGTGGTAGGCCGCCTTGGGACGCCCGGTCGAGTCGATGACGCCCCACCCCGCGCCCGGCCAGAGGTCTTGAAGCGTCCACACGAGGCCGCCGCGGCAGGTCGATCCGGCGCGGCGCCACTCGGCGAACGTCGCGGCCATGACCTCGCCGGTCACGACGCGCCCGAGCGCGAGCCAGCGCTCGGGATCGCTCGCGCGCAGGGCCGCGGGATCGACGCGGAACAGGCTCGCCACGTAGTGCTCGCGCACGTCTTCGAAGTCCCACTCGGCGCCGCGATCACGCGGCACGCGCCCCTTCCAGGCGACGAGCTCGAGGGGGTCAGGCCCGACGAGCGCGACGGTGGCGGGCGCAGGAACGTTGGCGAACGCCAGGCACTCCGACGCGAAGCGCACCCCGGCGTGGCGAGCGTCGGTGAGCGGCCGCAGGTAGGCGCCAACGCCGTAGTAGTGCCCGACGCCGCGATCGACGTGGAACGGCATCGCGCCGCCGGTCGGCGACGACGACACGTACGCCGCTTGCGGGCAGCGATCCGCGGCGGCGCGGCGGAGCTCGACGTCAAAGAACTCGCTGCGCCACGCCTCGCGCGGGAGCCCGAGCATCGCGGCCTGCTGCTCGATCTCGCTCGAGCCGCAGAGCACCGCCACGCAGGCGCGCGCCTCGAGCCTCTCGAGGAGCTCGTCGGCCTCGGCGAGGGCGCCGGCATGCCACGCGGGATCGCTCGTCGGGTAGTCGAAATTCGCGAACGGAAACTCTTGCCAGACGAGGATCCCGAGCTCGTCGCAGAGCTCGTAGAACGCGTCGGACTCGGGCACCATCGTGCCGCCGACGCGGAGCATGTTCATCCCGGCGCGGCGCGCGGCCTCGAGCGCGACGCGGAGGTGCTCTCGGGGCGCGTCGAGCCGGACGATGTCCTGCGTGGTCCAGACGGCGCCGCGCGCGAAGATCGGGACGCCGTTGACGACGAGGCCGAAGCCCTCGCCGTCCGCGCCCCGATCGAGGGTGAACGTGCGGAAGGCGAGCGCGCTGAGCGAGAGGACGTGATCGATCGCGCCCGCACGCAGCCGCGCCGAGGCGACGTAGCGCGCGGCCGCGCCGTGCGTGTGCGGCCACCAGGGCGCGACGCGCGGGAGGCGAACCTGGCCCGCGAGGCGCACGCCGCCGTCAGGGAGGAGCTCGACCGCGAGCGTGGCTTCGGCGTCCCCCACGCAGAGCGTCGCGTCCTCGATCCCGTGCCCGGGCGCGAGCGTGATCGCCACGTCTGCGAGGCCGTCCTCGCCCTCGATCCACGCGCGCACCCGGACGCCTCGAACAGCGACCGCGCCGCGCGACTCGAGCGTCACCGGTCGCCACGGTCCGACCGGCGCCACGTCCGGACACCACCCGGGCATTCGCCCGAACAGCGCCGTGCGGAACCAGCGCATCGCTTGATCCGCGACGAGGCGAGTCTTCCAGCGCGGGCGTGGGCGGCGTGGCGGCGCGAGCCGCGGGCGCAGCGCCCGACAGCAGACGACGAGCTCGTTCTCCACGTCGTCACGAAGCCTCGCGCTCACGTCGACGACGAGGGCGCGGAACATGTTCTCGCTCCGCGCCAGCAGCTCGCCGTTGAGCCAGACCTCGGCGATCGTGGCGAGCCCTTCGAAGCGGAGCAGGCGCTGGAGATCGCCCTCGGCGGCGCGGTCGGCGACGAAGCGACAGCGCCACCACCAGTCCTCGGCGTCGAAGTCGTGAACGTCGCCCAGCGTCCACGCGCCCGCCGCGCGCAGCGCCGCCGCGGCCGTCCCGGGAACGACCGCGGCGAACCAGCGCGGCGACAGCCCCTCGAGCGCCGCCGGCCCGTCCGCCGCATCCGGCGCGGTGGCCGCGCACGTCCACCCGTCGGTGAGCACGGCCCGCCGCGTGCTCGTCATCGAACCTCGCATCTAGCTTCCGTAGCGCGCGTCGAGGGCGCTCATCGCAGCATCCCAGCGCGCGCCGAGATCCTGGAGCGCCGCTGTCGTGTCGAGCGGCTTCTTCGCCGTCACCGCCCGGGCCAGCCGGAACTGGAGCGGCTTCGCGGCCTGCGCCATCGCCTCGAAGTCGGCGGCCGGCCCTTCGAGATCGGCCTCGCCGCGCGCGCCGAGCCAGCGCAGGAACGACGCCGCGAGCTCGAAATTCGCGCCGAACTGCCGGACCGTCGCGAACGCGTAGAGGTGAAAATCAGCGAGCCGCTCGCCGCGCAGCCGCTCCACGTCGGCCGCGAGGCGCGGAGCGTAAGCGACGAACGGGTTCGCCGTCGGCCGCGCCGCGAGGTGACGCCGGAGCTGCCCGACCGCGAGCTTGGTGAGATCGGCGTCAGCGGGCCGGCGCAGCCGATCGAGCTTGGCGAACTCCGTGTACGGGAGGAGATGATCGTCAACACCGTCCCACGGCCGCGTCAGCCAGAAGAGCTGCGAGAAGTCGTCCCCCTCGAGCGTGAAGTAGCCGCCGTTGTGAAAGTAGCCGCAGCGCCGCGCTCCGAGGTCGATCGCCTGGATGCCAATCGTCGTCTTCGCGTGCTCGGTCTGGTAGCTCGTCCCGCTCAGGTCAGGCAGTGAGAACGAGTCGACTTCCATCAACACCACGCGTCCGCGCGCGACCTGCTCCAGGGCGTGCTCGGCGGGCGACCGCCAGATGGCGAGCTCTTCGGTGCGCACGCCGTAGAGCTCGGCCAGGTCGCCCAGCGGAAACTTGAAGAAGGTCCACTGATCTCCCTCGAAATCAGTGGCCAGCGTGAACGCGAGCGCGGCAGTCGGATCGAGCCCCGCGGCGTGCAACACCTCGATCCAGAGATCGACGTAGCAGTTCGTCTCTGGCCAGGCACGATCGGCGCTGTGCAGGGCGTGGGTGACGTACTTTCCCGGTGGGAACGACCAGATCTGCGCTGCTCTGGTCACGGCCAGAGCCTCGCGCGCACCGCCTCCGGCCAGAGCGCCGGATCCAGCCCATGCGTCTTGAAGAGCGCCAGGGCCACTCGCTCCATCCCGAACCCGACGCAGGCGGTGTGCGCCACCTGCCCATCCTCCTGCTTCACCCCGTAGATCGAGCCGAAGTGGTCCTGGTGGTAGTTGAACGAGAGCAGCGCAGTCGGCTTTTCGACCGAGGTGATCGGATAGACCAGCTCGAACTTGAGCTTCTGCTCCAGCTGATTGGCGGCGAGCATCTTCCCGCCGCGGCCGAAGAACGGATCGTTCGCCGGCGCGTTCGCGCCCGTGAGCCCGATGGCCTCGAGGAGGGCGAGGCCGCGCTCCTGCCAGCGATCGCGCCACGGGAGCACGTCTCCCTCGGCGCCGAGGCGGACGAACTCGCGCATGCGGAACATCTGCATCCGCGCCGGATCACCCGAGGGCTCGTGGCGAAAGCAGTACGAGTAAACGTCGATGAGGCGCCCGCCAGCCGGCACCGGCCCCTGGGCCGCCACGGTCGGGTAGATTGGATAGCAGGCCGCCGGCGTCAACACGACGTCGGTCATTGTCTGGCAACAGCTCCAGTCCTTCCCTTCGTGGACGAGCTCGAGGAGCTGCATGTGCTCCGCCTGAGTGCCGGTGAAGCTCGCGACCGAGCCCGCGAGCTGCGGCATCGATTTCAGATACCCGCTCTGCTCGAACGAGGCACGGCTGATGACGGGCGGGAAGCGCATTCGCTCCGCGTGATCGTCGACAGCGGACGCCGTGATCAGCGCGTCGAAGCGCTCGATCACGTCTTCGAATACGTGCCCGCGCCCGTAGACGCCGGGAGGGCCGAGCGGCAAGAGAAGCCGCTTGGCAATGAGTTCGTCGAGGTAAGCCTTCTGGGCGTCGTCGGAGGGGGTGAGCGCGTTCATTCGTCCTTGTGCACCAGCAGCAGCGCGGCGTTGGTGGCGTTGATCCGGTCGTTGGCAATCATCAGAGCGGCGCCGAGCGAGTCCCGGAGCTGACGGCCCATGGAGAACGGCGACGAGTTGGAGTAGCCGGCCATGCCGCAGATGGTCAGGCACTCGGTCACGATCTGCGTGACCATCGTCGAGCCGTGAATCTTGAGGTTGTTGATCTTGATGGCGTACCCGATGGAAAAGAGCGTATCCGCGCCCGTGGGCGACGCGCAAAGCTCCTCGTACTCCCGCGCCGCGTCGTGGATCTGCGTGCGCATGGTCTGGTGCAAGCTCACCGCGTGGGCCAGGCGCGTCGCACCGAACGGGGTCACTCCGGGGCGCCTCCGCGCCTCGGCCCGCACCATCTGCCGCGAGCGCGCGACCGCGTCCGCGGCGATCCCCAGCCACGCCGAGGTCCACACCACGTGCGAATAAGGCACCATGGTGAGGCTGGCGATCGCGGCGAACGGTGTTTCGAGGACCTGATTCGCGTCGAACGACGCCTTCACTTGAAAGGCGGGGCTGCATGTGCCGCGCATACCGAGCGTGTCCCACTCCGACTTCTGCTCGAGCTGATAATCGCCCTTGCGGAGCAGCACCAGGACCTGATCGTTGGCGGGCGCGTCGGGCGCGCTCCGCGCCGTGAGGAGCAGCGCGTCGGCGTACGCGCCGTACGAGACCACCGACGCGGATTTCTCGAGCTCGGCGCGATCGCCGTCGCGGCGCACGCCGGCGATCGACGAGCGCATATCGCCCCCGACGCCGACCTCCGACGTCACCGACGCGATCAGGAGCTGACGCTCGACGCACTCCTGGAGAAAAGCGGCGATGAGCGGCGATGTGGCCGCGTGGCGCGCCAGGCAGGCGATCTGGATCTGGTGCATCGCGAAGACCATCGCCGACGCCGCGCAGTGCTGGCCGATCGCGGTGCAGAGCGTCGAGATCTGCGGGAGCGTCAGGCCGAGTCCGCCGAGCTCGGCGGGGATCGCCGCGCCGAGGAGCCGCACCTTGCGGAACGCGGCGAGCGACTCTTCCGGAAAGCGCGAGCGGCGGTCGACGTCGGCCGCGGCCGGGCGGATGCTCTCGACGCCGAGCTTCCGCACCTGTTCGAGGAGCGCTGTGAAGTCCGCGGCGATCACGCGGCCTCCCCCTTGAGCTCGGTGATCGCCGCCGCGATGGCGGCGATGCTCTCGAAGAAGCGGCGCTGGAGCATGCGATCGGGGAACTCAACGTCGAACGCGCCTTCGAGCGCGAGCATCAGGTTGACGCTGGCATGCGACGTCATTCCGGCAAGATAGAGGTCAGCGTCGTCAGCCAGCGTGGCCGGATCGACGCCCAGGCGACCGTGCTTGCGGAGGATATCGCGAATTCGATCCGTCATGACGTCGGGTCCTCGGATGGGAGGGGGTGGGTGGCAGGGCGTGGGACCGCGACCGGAGACGTGCGCAGTGCTCGCTCTTCGGCTCCGGCAACGGCTGCCTTTCACCACCGAAGACGAGCTCGCTCGTCTTCGGTGGTGGCAAGCACCAAAGTAACGAAGATTGCTACATCACTTCGCCTCCGAGATGAAGAGATAGTCGCTGTCCGGCAGACTTTTTAGACCACATAAGCCCACATTGTCGCACCCATTGTTCTCGCTTGCTTCGTGAACCATGCGTGGAGGGTTGTCGGGCGCACCGGGCGCGTTTGCTCTCGTGAGCTGCGTACGTCCAGCATATATTGTATGTCGATGGCGAGGGTGAGGCTTGACATGCGGAAGAATATCGAATGGTTCGATCTTCGGTCACGCCCTGTCGAGGGCACGCGCGGTTGCGGCGAGGTTCACGCCCCGGGGAGCGAGCCGCGGTCGCCCTTGACCGGGGCGACATCGGTGGGCGCGGCTCTCGTGGTTGTCTTTGACCGCTGAAGGGCCTTCGCGGTAAAGGAGCTATGGTGACCACGACTCCGACGCACACGCCCTGCTACTTTGGCGCGGTTGGCCAGCGCTGCTTCGGCTGGCTCCACGCCCCCATGGGGCCGGCGCGCGCGACCGGAGTAATCCTCGTCGGTCCGATCGGCTACGAATCACTCTCGACGCACCGCGCGCTCCGACACCTCGCGGATCGCCTGGCGCGCGCGGGGTTTCCGGTGCTCCGGTACGATCACCCGGGCACCGGCGATTCCGAGGGAGCCCTGCGCGGGCCTTTGCCGCTGCGGGCCTGGATCGACGGAGTCGGCGCCGCGATTGCTCACCTCCGCGAGCACGCGGGCGTCACCGACATCAGCCTCTTCGGGTTGCGGCTCGGCGCCACGCTGGCGACGGTCGCGGCGGCCGAGCGCGGCGACGTGGCGAGCCTCGTGCTCCTGGCGCCCTGCGCGACCGGCCGCGCTTACGTGCGTGAGGTGCGCGCCTACCGTTTGCTCAAGCAGCAGGAGGATCGGTTCGACGCGCGCCCCGCCGAGAGCGCGCGTGAAGGCGACGAAGAGGCGGCAGGGTTCCAGCTCCCCGCGGATCTCGTGACCGCGCTCCGCGGCCTCTCCGCGCTCGAGCTCGGCCGGAGGCCGGCGCCCAGCGCGCTCGTCATCGGGCGCGACGATCTGCCGAGCGAAGACGCGCTCGTCGCGTCGCTCACGGCCGCGGGCGTCGCGGTCTCCCACCGCGCGATCCCGGGCTACGCCGCGTTGATGCGGGACGCCCACGTCGCGGTCGTCCCGGCCGCGCTCTTCGATGAGATCGCCGCGTGGCTCTCGACCACGCACCCGCAGGTGGTGCCCGCGTCCCCCGCGCCGCTGGCAGCGCGGGAGCCGCCCACGATCGACCTCGGCGCCGTGCGCGAGACCGCGCTCTCGTTCGATGGTGGCCGCCTCTTTGGCGTCCTCACCGAGGCGACCGCGCCAGCCCAGAGGCCGCGCGCCACGGTGATCCTCCTCAACGCCGGGGCCGTTCACCACATCGGCAACAACCGCATGTACGTCACGTTCGCGCGCGCCTGGGCCGCGCGCGGGCTGACGGTGCTGCGACTCGACGTCGGCGGGATCGGCGAGAGCGGCCCGGCGCCGGGGAACCAGGAGAACGACGTCTACGCCACCACCGTGGTCGCCGACATCCAGACGGCGATGCGCGAGCTCGGCGCGCGCGGCCCATCACGCTTCCTGCTCGTGGGGCTCTGCTCCGGCGCTTATGCGGCGTTCCGCGCCGCGCTCGTCGGCGGCCCCATCGTCGGCTGCGTGATGATGAACCCGCAGACCTTCCACTGGAAAGAGGGCGACACGCTCGACGTGACGCCGGCCACCACCGCCAACGCGGCGGCGCACTACAAGCGCGCCTTCTTCCGGCGCGAGAGCTGGGCCAAAATGCTGGGCGGCAAGGTCGACTTGAAGAAGCTCGCCGGCGTCGTCGCGCGCCGCGCGCAGAGCATTGCGGAGGCGAAGCTCGACACTCTGCGGCGCGCCGCCGGGCTGCTCCCTCCGCCGGGTCAGGGAGATCTCGCGGTCGATCTGCGCTTCATCCTCGACGCCGGGATCGAGGTGTTCATGGTGTTCTCCATCGGGGATCCAGGGCTCGATCTCCTGACGCTGAAGGTGGGAGCCGAGCTCGATCGCCTGAAGATGCGCCTCGGGTTCCGGATGGATTTTATCGATGGGACGGACCACACGTTCACGCCGGTCTGGTCGCAGGAGGCGCTCGAGCGGCTCTTGACCGAGTACCTCGTCGCGCGCGGCGTGGAGCCGGCGACAGACAGCGTCGCGCGCGTGGAGTAACACTCTCCTCCCCGATGCCGCACTGGACTGTTACCACCCTCGCGCTGATCACCGCCGCGGCGCTGGTGTTCTTTCTCTTCGCCGCGTGGGCGCACCTCCGCTTCTGGACGCGGCGCCTCACCCTGGCGCTGGAGTACGCGTCGGCGGACCAGCTCACGACGCCGGACGGCGCGACGATCGAGCTCCGTCGCGTCCCGATCCCGGAGGCGGTGACGAAGGCGGATCTCCCGCCCGTGCTCCTCGTCCACGGCCTCGGCGCCAACCACCGCAACCAGGATCTGCACCCGGATTTCTCGCTCGCGCGCTACCTCGCCGCGCGCGGGCGCGACGTGTGGCTCTTGACGCTTCGAAGCGGCCTCCGTCCGCGGAGCTGGGCGGATCGACGGCGCATGCGCTTCGGCGCCATGGCCGAGCAAGATCTCCCGGTCGGCGTGCGCGGCGTGCTCGATCGCACCGCCGCGACCGCGCTCGACTACGTCGGCTTCTCCATGGGCGGCATGCTCCTTTACGCCGCGATCGGCCGCAGCGTCCCCGAGGCGTTGATCCGGCGCGTGGTGATCGTCGGATCCCCGGGGCGCGTCGGCGTCGCGCGCTGGATGCGGCCGCTCCTCCGCCTCGTGCCGCGCGCGCTGGTGCCGACGATGCGCTTTCGCCTCGGCGCGGCGGGCTTTGCCTTCGCCTCGGAGTGGCTGCGCACGCCCTTCCACGCGTTCACGATCAACCCCGGCAACGTCGCGCCGGGGATCACCCGCGCCGCGATGATGAACTTGATCGAGGACATCCCCGGCCCGCTCTACGCGGATTTCGTCGAGTGGGCCGGGAGCGACGGCGAGATCCGGACCAGCCAAGGCGCCGCGCTCCCCGGGCTCCAGGGCGTCGGGACTCCGGCGCTGTTCCTCGCCGGCACGGCCGACAAGCTCGCGCCGATCCCCTCGGTGCGCCGGGCCTTCGACGCCTGGGGCAAGGACCGCCCGACGATCGAGAAGCGCTTCGTGTCCGTCGGCCGCGCCTTCGGACAGCACCAGGACTACGGGCACGGCGATCTCGCGATCGGCACCACCGTCGCTGTCGATCTGTTCGCGCCGATCGCCTCGTTCCTCGAAGAAGACCAGGCCGTCGTCGTCGCCGACGCGACCGCTTGAATTGATACTTACAAGCATCTCCCACCCTCGCCGCGATCGATGACAATCGTGTTGCGGCGGTGAGCGGGCGCTCCTAGAAGCGACGGCGGAGATAGCCAATGTCAATCACCTTCTATTACGCCCCCCAGTCCAACGCTACGCGGGTCCACGTTTCCCTCGAGGAGCTCGGCGTCCCCTACGAAAAGGTTAAGCTCGACATCCGCGCCGGTGAGCAGAGGAAGCCGGAGCTCCTGGCCCTCAACCCCAACGGCAAGGTGCCGACGCTGGTCATCGACGGCACGCCGATGTTCGAGTCGGTCGCGATTCAAATCGCCCTCGGCGAGCGCTTCGGCGTCGAGAAGGGCCTGTGGCCGGCCCTCGGCTCGCCCGAGCACCTCAAGGCGCTCACCTGGCTTATCTGGGGTCAGGTCTCCCTCGGTGCCGCGGTGATCCAGTACATGCAGAACACCGCAAGCTTTTACCCGAAGGAGCTGCATCACGCCGGGCAAGCCGAGGCGGCGCAGAAAGAGGTGACCAAGCTGCTCGCCATCCTCGACGCGCACCTCGGCGCGAACGCGTTCCTCGCCGGCGACCGCTTCACCCTCGCCGACGTCGACGTGGCCTCCGTCCTCGGCTGGGCCCTCCAGATGATCCAGGTCGACCTCGCCGTTTACCCGAAGCTCGGCGCCTGGCTCGCCAGCGCGGGCCAGCGCCCCAGCATGGCTACGGCCATGGCCTCCACCTGAGTGTGCCTCTCCGCGCCCCGAGCCCCAAGGATGGGCGCGGGGCGCTGAAAACTTGGCCCTTCTGGGGATCGGCAGTAGGCCTCTCGGGTTGTCATGGAGGCAGTGGTCGACGTCGTCGCTTGGGTATTTTACGCAGCGACGCTGGCGTCACTGGCCTTCTTTCTTCACAAGGTCCTCTGGCTCGTTCAGTACAAGAAGATCCAACGAGCGCTGATTGATGCTTCCGTGACGGCGCTCGATCGCGAGAGCGCGGCGGGGATCGTGGCTTGGGGCGAGTTCACGCGGGGTTGCTGGAAGAACGCGCTCGGCGGCGTTGACGTCGAGGACGCAAGCGACTTCGCCTCTCGCGTGGAAGAGAGCCTCGAGCGACTTCGCGGCGACATGAAGTCGACGCGCCTTTCGCTCGAGGATCTGCTGGGGAACGCGCTCACGACCCGGGCGCCCGATGGGAAGCCCACCGTGCTCTCGCTCCGGCGCCTCGCCGGGTCGGATCCAGAGGCGCGGATCGAGGTCCAGATCGACCTCTCCTTCGCCACGGGATCGCCGCCGCGCCCGCCGGATCGCAGCCTGTATGCGCTCAAGTCGCGCTCGCGCTACGGCTTCTTCCGCCGCGCGCTGGTCTTCTTCTCCGGCGCGGCCGACGTCGTCTACAGCTCGCACCACGTGGCGCTGATGTCCCAGAACGTCCACGTGCCCACGTCGGTCCTGGTGCGGCGCCTCTCGCTGGTGTTCTTGATCCTCGCGGTGGTGCTCGTCGACATCGTCTTCGGGGTGAAGCGCTGGCTCGCGGGCGTCATCGACGGGTGGCTCCACGAGCCCGCGGGGAGCGCGATCAAGGCGGGGGCCGAGGGTGATTTCTTCTCGCGTCACCTCGGCCCTATCCTCGCGTTCGGGCTGTGGATGGCGGCGTACGGCGCCCTCTATCTGGTGCTCTACGTCCTGATCCGGCGGCGCTATCAGGCCAATGTCCGCCGCTTGAAGGAGATGTCCGAGGGCGAGGCCGCGGCGATGAAGGCCATTTACCGGAGGCACCTCGGCGATCTGGTGCGCTGGGGTCGCGCCTACGGGCGGAGCCTCGACGGCGCGGTGGAGATCACGCTCCGTCACGCCGAGACGCTGATCGATCACGACGCCCACAGCCTGCGTCGTCGCCTCGCCCATCCCGCGCTCCTCGTGCAGGCCAAGACCATCGCCGACTCGCTCTTTCTCCGCCTCCCCGAGTCCCGCGGAGAGCTGCAGGACACAGCGACTCTGCAGAGGCACTCGCTTCGACATTACCTCTGGCCGCGCGCGGACGAGATGGGGTATCAGGCCCGCTTTGCCCGGTATCGCGCGGCCTGGCAGCACCTCGAGATCGCCGTGAGCGAGCTGCGGAGCGAGCAGCCTTTGCCGAGGAAGGCCCATGATCTCTGGCAGAGCGCCGTGACCTACGCGACGGTGTTCGCGCCGCTCGTCCCCGCGGGCGCGGCCGACGCGCTCCGGCAGGCGTACGCGCAGATGGTGACCGAGTGCGTGGCGGAGACCGAGGACGATCTCGCGGCCCTCGATCGACGGCTGAGCGAGCTCACGCGCAGCTTGACCGAGCAGCTGGCCTCGGCGCGAGCGCTCTGCGTCTCCAAGGTGGCGCTCTGCAATCAGGCGATCCAGGGCGCGGCGGCGGCGCGGACGGCGGAGATCATCCGGGTGCGCGAGCAGGCGCGGCTCGAGGCGATGGCGTTCGAGATCTAGACCGCGCAGGCCTCGGCGAGCTCGCGACGAAGGCGAGCCCCCATGACGTTGGGAATGCGGGACGCGACAGCGAAGGCCGCCGCGAAATGGAGTCGAGCCTCGGCGAACCTCCGGCGTCGGAAGGCCGCGAGAGCCCGGGCCTCCAGCACCTCGATCTGCTCCTGGCCCACGGAGAATCGGGCCGCGAGCGACGCGAGCTCGTCCCACTCGAGCGCGCTCGCGTCGCGCGTCGCGAGGTCGATCATCGACGCGAGCACGTCCTCCGAGGGGACCATCAACGTGTCGATCCGGTTGGCGCGGACGGCGTCGATCTGGTGCGCGCGAATTCGCTCCAGGATCCGGCGGGCGGCCTCCTCGTCACCGCGAGCGAGCTCGAGGCGGGCGGCGAGGAGGACGACCACCGGCCGGCTGGCGTCGCCGGCGCGGTGCTCCTCGATCGCCAGCGCGCGCTTGACGTGCGGCGCTGCGGCGTCGACGTGGTCCATCAGCATCAGGCACTCCGCGAGGTTGTAGTGCGCGAAGAGCTCCGGCGTTCGATGCCCGAGCTCGCGCGCGAGCGAGAGGACCCGGATGAAGTCGGCGTGCATCCCTGCCCTGTCGCCGCGGTACGCGCGGTAGAGCGCGCGGTTGTTGATCGCGCCCACGAGGTGGAGCAGGTCGCCGTGCTGCTCGCATAGATCAACGGTCCGATCGATCGCCTCGCGCGCGTCGTCGAGCCGGCCGAGCACCGGGTAGATGAAGCCGAGGACCATCAGCGCGATCACGTGGGTCTCGTACGCGGCGTCCCCGAGGCGATCGGCGAGGTCGACGGCGCGCTCCAGCGCCTCGGCGGCGTCTTCTTCGCGGCTGAAGCGGTGGAGTGAGCGCCCGATCCCGAGCAGGAGGCGCGCCTCGAGCGCGGGGGAGATCGTGGTGGACTCGGCGAGCACGCGGGCTCGCTCCACGCGCTTCTCGGAGCTCGTGTACTCATCCATCCAGTCGAGCGCCGTGGCCTCGTCGAGGAGGATCTCCATCTCGGCCTTCGCGTCGCCTTCCGCGCGGGCGGCCTCGCGCGTGAAGGTAAAATCGGCGAGCGCGTCCTGGTAGCGCTCGAGCCGATACCGCATGAGGGCGCGGCCCCGGTAAGCCTCGCGCGAAGGCGCGGCGGACTGTTCGATGGCGCGGCTGTAGAGCAGCTCCGCGTCTAGGTACCCGTGCCGCGCGCGCGCTCGCTCGGCGAGCTCGAGGTAGGCGGCCGCCGCGTCGGCCCGGCGGCCCGCGCCCGCCGCGTGGTAGGCCATCTGCGTCCTCCAATGCTCCTCGGCGAGCGTGGTCGCCTCTCGGTAGTACTCGAACGCGGAGAGGTGAATGACGCGCTGGAAAGAGGCCGGCGTGGAGCGGGCGACCGCCTCGCGGGTGAGCGCCTGACGAAAGCGGACGCGCTCATCAAGCGGCGGGGTGAGCACGCCGGCGGCGATCAACCGGCGGATCCCGGTCCGCGCGTCGAGGCTGAGCTCGGCCGCGCGCCCAGCGCGCTCGAGCCGCAGGAGGACGCCCTCGACCTCGGGCACCGTCACGTCGGCGCCGAGGAGCGCGATCAGGCGCGCGTGGGCGCGCAGCGTCGGCGCGAGGGCGTCGAGCTCGGCCTCGGCGAGCCACTCGAGCATCGGGAGATCGGGGAGGCGATCGAGCCCGTCGGTCGCGAGGAACCATCCGTCGCCCTTCGGATGACGGCGGACGTGGCCGTCGCGCCGAAGAGCGCGGACGATCTCCACGAGGAGCAGAGGGATGGCCTGCGCTCGCTCGACGATCCGACGAACCGCCGCCTCCGGCACGTCGATCACCGGGCAAAGGAGCTGCCGGCAGAGCGCCGTCGCCCCCTCTGGATCGAGAGCGCCGAGGTGATGTATTTCGCGCTGGGCGGCTCGCTCCCCCCACGTCGGGGAGTGAGCCTCGAAGCTCGGGCGTCCGAGCGCGCAGACCCAGATCGGCGCGCCGTGCTCGGCGAGCGCCGCGTGCTCCAGCGCCGCGAGCGTGACCTCGTCGACGAGGTGGGCGTCGTCGAGGATCACCAAGAGCGGGCCCTTGGTCGCTCGCCGCAGCGCCTCGCCCACGGCCACGATTATCGCCGAGCGAAGGGCGCGCGGGGCCACCGCGCGCGCCCGAAGAAAGGTGGACTCGGGCGGGATCCAGCCGAGGGCCAGCGCGATGGTCGCCCAGAGCGCTGGACCGCGCTCCCCGAGGTGCGTCGAGAGGAGCTCGCGGCCGCTGTCCAGCGGGCTCGAAGCGGGCAGCCCGAGCACCTGGCAAAGCAGCGCCTTCAGGATCGGATCAACGCCGCCGAACGCCGGCTCGCGGCCCCTGAACTCGATCAGCGTCCCCGGGAGCGCGAGGGCGCGGAGGCGCGTCGCGAGCTCGGCCGCGAGGTGACTCTTGCCGTAGCCCGCATCGGCCACGACGCCGACGATCGAAGGCACGTTGCCCAAGGCCGCGCAGCGCGCCCCGACGAGCAGCCCCGTGACGAGATCGTCGCGGCCGATCAGCGCGGTCGCGCCGGCGTCAGGCGCCCTGCTCGTCCTCGAGGCGTTGGGCTCCGGGCCCTCGACGCGGACCCACTCGCGCTCGTCGTCGAGAGGCGCGGTGGGCACATCGGCGAGGAACGTGGCCGCCGACGGCGTCAGGAAAATGCCCGGCGGATCGCTCGACGTCGAGAAGCTCGCCTCGCGCGAGAAGAGCGCGCTGAGGACGCGCCGCGACCCGTCGGCCCGCGTCTGGACGAGCACCGGCGCGAGATCGACGCGCGCGCGCGCGCACACGTCGCGCTCGATCAGATCCTGCGCGAGCTGGAGGGCGCGCCTCGCCGGGTTCTCGCCGGCCTCGTGACCGTACAGCGCCACGTAGCGTTCACCCGACGCGTGCGCGAGCTGCCCGCCGAGCGAGACGACGCGGCGCTGGATCGCGAGCGCGTCCGCGTCCGATTCGAAGAAGACGAGCCCGACGCGGCGTCGCTCGCGCACGGACGGCGGCGGCTCCGAGACCGAGGACGCGGGGTGCGGCGGCGGAGGGCGCGACGTCCTGGTGAACGCGTACGCGAGCGCCTCGCGGAGCGACGTCGCGCGGTCGAAGCGGTCCGCGGGATCCTTGGCGAGGCAACGCAGCACCACGTCCTCGAGCGCGGCCGAGATCGCGCGCTGCGCGCCCAGGCGCGGGGGACGACGATCACGGTGGTGCTGCTGCACGAGCGCCCGCGGCCCCCAGAACGGCGGCCGACCTGCGAAGAGCTCGTAGAGGAGGATCCCCACGGCGTAGAGGTCGGCGCCCGCGCCCGCGCCTGGGCGCCCTTCGCATTGCTCCGGCGCCATGTACTCCGCCGTGCCCGCCGCGCTCCGCTCCGTCGTGGTGATCTGCCTCAGGGCGACGTCCGCCATCGTCACCAGGCCGAAGTCGATAAGCTTCGCCCAGCGTCGCTCGCCGTCGAGGAAGACGTTCTCGGGCTTGAGATCGCCATGGACCAAGCCCCGCGCGTGCACCGCCGCGAGCGCGACGAGCACCGCGTCCGCCGCCTCGGCGATCTCCGGCAGCGGGACGGGATGGGGTTGTCGGACCAGCCGCTCGGCCAGCGTCTCGGCCAGGAGATGCTCCATCACCAGGTACGCGGATCCATCGGCGAGCACGCCCGATCCGTACACCGCCGGCACGTACGGCGGCCCCACCGCGCGGAGCGCGCGCGCCTCGTCGTCGAGGCAAACGCCCGCGCCGACGCGGTCACGGCGGGCGATCTTGATCGCCACCGTAGGACCGCCGCCCACCGCTTCAGCGGCGAAGACCGTCCCGAAGCCGCCCTGGCCGAGGAGGCGCAAGACGCGGTACCCGGGTAGCTCCGGTGGCTCCTGCGAGGAGACCTGGGAGGCCTCCTGCACCTGGGGATCGAGCCCTGGGCCCGCCTCATGATCAGGGCAGCCCAAAGCGACGCTCGGCGTCCGCCTGCCGCAGACGGCGCAGCGACCCTGTGCCGGCATCAAGGCCAAATGCTGCGCGTCGCGCGAGATCTCCTGGGCCATGGATCCGGATCAGGGCAGAAAGACAGTGATGACGGCCTTCGCTTGCTGGGCGGCGTTGCCAGAGCCGTTCTGGCAACGCTTATAGTAATCGCCGGACGGGGTCAGCAGATCACAGGACGAAGCGCACGAGCCGACCCTGTGGATATTTCCACAATCCGTCGGTTGGCCTTGCGCGTCGAGGTGCCCCGCGGCGCAGTCACGCAGCAGCGAGCGCGAATGGCTGTCATTTGACGTGTCGCTGCACGAATAGGCGTAAGGGCTCGCCCCGTAGAGGTTCCCCCAGAACGCCCCCTCTTCCCAGGTATAGGCGTTGCGCTCGACCGGATCGATGACGTTGAGACCGGCGATGTTGCCGCGTGAAGACAGGAGGACCTGGGCACCGTACCAGTTCACCCGCGAGATGAGGCAAGCCGACACCCACGCCTCGCCGGAAGAGGACAGCGGCGTCGTCTCCCATGTCGTCGCCAGCCCCATGAGACCCCAGTAGGTCTCGTCATGAGCCACGCCCTCCGCGTCGGTCCAGGAGAAGGAGAGCGACTGCGTCGCGTCGAGGGCGCAGCTCACCGTGTACCTGAGCAGCTCCCTCGAATTAGCGCCGTCGGCGCTCGAAGCCTGGATGGCCGAGCGACTGATCGAGCTGAGGGCGTTCATGTTGAGCGCGTTCATGTTGAGCGCGTTCATGTTGAGGGCGTTCGCGTTGAGAAGCTCGCTTGGAGCACTCCCGATCTCACCTTCAGGATCTTCCCGACTTTCAGGCGCGCTGAGGCACCCCGCAAGCAAGCTGGCCGCCGCAAAAACAAGACTCGTACTGGTCATTGTCATGTTTCCCTCCGCTGATCGCCAGCGCCCCCCGGCGAAATTGAGCCAACATTTCACCGTATCACTTGACGAATCAGCAATACAAGGGCAACACATCGCTGCCTCACACGCTGTGTGCACCAGCGAAGGGGCTGGACGGTAAGACGGAGGGGCAACATGGGGCATGACGAGCGGACACGTAAGTCTTCTGACGACGACCGGACGTCGCACCCCGGCGAGCTACTCCCGGGCTCCATCGCCGGAGAGTACGAGATTGAAGCCTTCATCGCCCAGGGCGGGTGCGGCGCGGTGTACCGGGCAAGACACAGGGGCACCTCGTCCCTGGTGGCCATCAAGGTCCTCCATGCTTCGCTCGTGAAGACGCCCAAGATGATCGAGCGGTTCGTGCGGGAGGTCGAGGTGGTCCAGCGCCTTCACCACCCTTGCATCATCGAGATCCACGACATCGGCGAGCTCCCCGGCGGGAGGCCATTTTACGTGATGGAGCATCTCGAAGGGATGACCCTGGACAGCCTCCTTCACGCCGAGGGCAGGCTCTCGCCCAGGGACACATTTGATATTCTCGAGCCAGTCTGCCTGGCGCTCGCGGCGGCGCACGAGGCCGGCGTCGTGCACCGCGATATCAAGGCGAGCAACGTATTCGTCTCGTTCGAAGGAGAGGAGCGGCGGGTCAAGCTCCTTGATTTCGGCATCGCCAAGCTCCTCGACCAGGGCGCCGGGGCGCCGTCGCTGACGTCCGCCGGACAGCAGGTCGGCACCCTTTCGACCATGGCGCCCGAGCAGATCCTCTGCAGAGCGATCGACGGTCGCGTCGACATCTATGCGCTCGGAGTGCTTCTTTACAAGCTCCTCACCGGGAGGCCGCTGTTCCGGAGCTACACCTTCAGCGATCTGGTGCGGCAGCACCTGGAAGAGCCGCCGCCCCGCCCCAGCCTCCAGACGCCGATGCCACCCGGCCTCGACGAGGTCGTGCTGCGGTGCCTGGAAAAGCGGCCGGAGCTCCGGTTCTCCTCGGCGCAAGAGCTCCACGCCGCGCTGCGCGAGGTGGTGGGCACCGCGCCGAGCGCCGCCTTCAAGTCCGCGCCGAACCTCTCGGTGCCGGCGATCGCCGTCCAGGTGCACCTCGAGGTGCAGACGAGGCCCGACGAGCTCGACGACGACCTCGCCGAGGATCTCGGCCGCGTGCTCGATCGAACCGAAGCGCGGCTGCAAGACGCGGGCTTCATCGTCGCCCTGACAGCGGGCATGACCATCCTCGCCGTGAGAAACATCAATGACGACGTCGATACATGCCAGGGCCGCGCCGACGCCGTGGAGCTGGTGTGGTCACTCCACGAGGAGCTCGCGAGGCGCCCGCTCGCCGACGCCAGGGTCGATATCACCCTCGGTGTCCACGCCGATGAGATGGTGGTGCGAGCGGCCTCTGTGCCCGAGATCGTGGGGGGCGCCATCGCGAGCACCTGGGCCTTGCCCGGCGAGCCCCGGGGGATCTGGGCGACGCCGGAGATCCTGAAAGGGGTGTCTGGCTTCGAAACAACGCCCGCATCAGGAGGGTGGGTAGCGATCCTCGGCCGCGCGGAGAGAGCGCTCAGCCAGCCTCCGATCTGATTGGGCAGGCGCCTTTTCCTCGAAATTCCTCCGGGCGGCCGCCCAACCGACCGCGACCCCCCTGGGACATTTCAGAACGCCCGCCCGAAAGGCAGGCGGGCATTCTGAACATCCCCAGCGCTCGCCCGAGGGGCGGGGCGACCGCTCGGAAAACTTCCAGCCCTTCCCCACCGGCAGGACGTGCGCTCTGAAGTCCCGGGCCGTCGCGGGGCCGTCCGGTGGATCGCTCTGAATTTTCCGACCCGTCGCCCGCCGGTTGGGCGACCGCCCGGACTTTTCAGAACGCCCGTCCCGCCGAGTGGGCGACCGCTCTGAAAATCTCGAGGTCGTTTTCGCCGATCGTGCGGGCTCTTGTGACACTTCCAGGCCTTGGATAGCCTCCCACGTGACGGGAATGAACCCGCGGCACAGGGAGAATGGGAATGCAGCGCAATCAAGAGACCGACGGGACCGAACCCCACCGGAAAGGGATCCGCTTCCACGCCGGCAAGCTGCGGAGGGTGGACACGCCGCTGCACAAGACGCTCCGCGTCGAGGCGCTGACCGCCTACGGCACGCTCAGGACCGCCGAGCGGGCACATGCCGACGCCGTGGACGACGCGGCCGAGGTGCGCGCCGGGGGCGATGCGGCCGAGCTCGCGTTCGAGAACGGGATCCGCAGCCTCGACAACGCCCTGGTGGAGCTCGATCGCGACCACCCGGGTCGGGGGGCGCGGGGCGCGGTCTTCCCCAACGGTTTCGGTGAGGTGATCGAGCCGGAGGGGGAGGCGCAGCCCCTCGTGCCGCCAGTCGGGGAAGTGGGGGCGAAGCAACTCCAGAAGGGCGCTCTCTGCGCGGTGGCGACGATTCGAACTGCATGCATCAAGCGGCGGACTTCGATGCAAGGCTGCACGGCGTCGTGGCCTTTGCCCGTGGTGCTCCAAGGCACGCGGGCGGG
>Ga0209181_10004068_pt1 | contig 22054 bp, 23 predicted proteins | sample MAT05_FD_187208 | JGI IMG/M metagenome (GOLD analysis project Ga0209181, IMG submission 187208) | Freshwater microbial communities from Lake Fryxell liftoff mats and glacier meltwater in Antarctica - MAT-05 (SPAdes) (version 2) | ecosystem: Environmental > Aquatic > Freshwater > Ice > Liftoff...
GGGTGGAAGGGTGGAAGGGTGGAAGGGTGGAAGGGTGGAAGGGTGGAAGGGTGGAAGGGTGGAAGGGTGGAAGGGTGAAGGGTGAAGGGTGGAAGGGTATCTATATTTCCACTACAGACTGCCGTGGGATTTTTGAGAAAGATGTCACCTCTGTAGGGGCGAAGCATCCGGTAGACAGAGCCTTGAATCGACCAGAAGGTCATTGCTCGGATGCTAAGTGCAAAGCACACGCTACGCGAACGCCCTTCCGGTGCCTGGTATAAACTTTTCTAGAAATCTCCTTACTTCTGTCAGCCTGTACTAGATCGGGTGAACTCAGGTAGAATCTGGGCAGCCTGCCCTATTGTGTGAGGCTACGATCGCTCCTATGAAAACCGATCGCCTGTTCTATCCCCAATTTGACAAGAGAAGAACGCAACTAAAGCATAGGTTCCGACAAACCCTTTGTTTCAGACGCTGCTTTATAGGCATCCATAAAAGTGCGGAATGCTTCCTGGGTGATCTCCTTTTTAATGAGGCTGGTTTCCACCGATCGCAATAGGGACTGAAATTCAGCTTGAGACGGCTGTTGCAGACTGATCAGCGTTTCAATATATTGATCACAGCGTTCTTCAGACGCATTTTCCAAACAGCGCTGTAAAACCGATCGCGCCGTATTGTAGGCATCATTAAAGGTGCGAAATGACTCCTGAGAAATCTGCTCCTGGGCTAGGGCATTGGCAGCTTCAACCAGCAATTTCCCTAGGGATTTTTGCTGAACGCGAATCTGTTGTTGGCGATCGTCCAATCCCAAATCCAGGGAAATTTCCATGCTACGGATGGCGGTATCAATATACCGGTCAGCTAACAGCTTGCGAGCGTCTGCTTTCTGCTTCAGGCGTTGCCACCATTCCCAAAGTCCCACCAAGCTACCCGCTGGGAGTGTCGTCAAGGCAATCAACAGACCCCCATTTCTGGTAATAAACAAGACGAGGGTAGACATGAAGGTTGGTCGATCGCGCTCATAGTAGGCGATCGCACCATCATGCAGAGGAATGCCAGTCCCCTCAGAGAGGTTGGGGCGTTTGATCCCAGAGACCAGCGGTCGCAGGTCAGCCTCCTCCTCTGGGATGGCGTTGGCAATCTCGCGCTGATGCTCTGAAATAATTTGGGTGAGTTGTCTGACCATTCCCACATCTAGCTTTCGATCGCCAATCAACAACCGGCGTACTGATATACCAGGGAGATCCATCGGTGGAATCGTTGGATAACCTTGATATACACCTCTAGGAATCACGGTAGGCTCCAGCGCTGGATGCCGCACCCGCAGAGCTTCAGCCTGCCCAAGCGGTATAATCCGAGCGCGAGTTTGTTGCACTAGCTGGGCAATGTAGTTGTTATTTAACGTTCGCACCCGGAACAAAGCATCTACGTCTTTGTGGCGAAAGAGTTCGTCAGCTTCGGCTCCAGGGGCAAAACTTAACACGAAATCAGTTAGTTGCAATCCATAGTGCGTAGCCAACTTCAAAAACGAGTAAAACTCACCACTATTGGGTTGGAGAACGATTTTATGTCCCTTTAAATCTGTGAAGTGATTAATCCCAGAGTCTGGCTGGGCAATCAGTTGAAAGACATCTTCAAACAATACGGCAATGGTGCGAGCGGAGGCACCCCCTGGCATATCGGCTTGAGCGATCGCCAGATCTGCCGTGCCCTTTTCAATTTGTTCTAAGTTCTCGTCGCTGCCGCTGCTGGAGATGACTGAGATATCAATCTTAGGATTATTGAGCCTGACAACTTGAGCAATTGCCTGACCGAGAATATAACTCTCTCCCTCCAAATCTCCCGTTGCCAGAGTCAGATGCTCAACTCGACGGGCATTGTGCGCCACTACATTCGTGCTAATGATAATTGCCACTAAGCATAGAACAAGTAATACCTTGGAGGACAATGACAGTTGAGCTTTCATTTCCTAAATTTGATTCCTAAATCTGATTTTGTAGAATCCTGAAATCGCTATATGTAGTCCATGTGCGACTTCCTCGAACCCCCTCACCGTTCGGCTGAGCGCTCACGTCGAAGCCCCAACCCCTCTCCCATTCTGGGAGAGGGGCTAAAATTGGGGTCGGCTCCCCTTCTCCCACTGGGAGAAGGGGCTGGGGGATGAGGGCAAACTTTAAGTTGCACATCACCTATAAGTTCTATTGGACTTGCATCGAGGTGTAGTCATGACGCTGCCTGTGAAAGATTCAAAACACCCAATCCAGATCCAGGGTAGTAGTAACCCAGGATTTGCAACATGGTTGCCCCCTGAGTCGCCAACTTCTGCGCTCCAGCTTGGCTCATGCTTTTGCCAATTCCTCCGTGAGCCTCTTGGCTAATGGCATCAGTTGAGGCGTACTGCGATCGAAAAATGCGTCCCTCTTTCACCAACACCGTTCTGTGGGTTGCCGCGACTGCCGCGATCGTCCTATTCGTCTCCGTTTCCACCCCCCGATAGCACTGATTGCTTTCATCATTGCCCAGATCCCAATAGGAACTGATGGGTTCTTCTATTAACGTCAGGGCATAGGAACGAGCCACGATCGCTTGAGCTTTCAGGGCTTCGGCTTCCCAATCAGAGGGCATTTCGGCTCCCAACACGCCGTAGAGATAATGTTCCAGATCTACCTCATTCACAGCATTGAGTTGCCCAGCATCCCAAACCAATCGCACTCTGCCTCGATACCAATATCCTGCTACCCAGGTCAAGCCGTTGGCACCGGGTTGCAGCATCACTCCATTGGGGAAGACCTGATCGCCAATGAGTATGCCCCCCCTCGCAATTGACACCAGATAGGACTGGCTCGGCACTAATCCAACGGCTGCTTGCCCGTCTGGAAGAACGATCGCCCCTTGATTTGAGGTGGCGATCGTGAGGGAGGTTGGGCTACTGGCAACCTTGACCCGAATCACAGGGGAGTTAGCCACAGGAATGGATGCTGGGGCAACCATGGGAACCACACGGACTGGAGCCGTTGCTGGGGCGATCGAAGCCTGTGGTTTTTGAGGCAAGTTCAGTGGCGGCAGTGCTTTTGATGATGGAGCCGTTGCCGGGGCGATCGAAGCCTGTGGTTTTTGAGCGAGGGATGGGGTTGCCGGGGTCAGGTGAAACGCTGGGGGAAGGGACAACGAGTCGGTCTTGGGACGGGCTACAGCCAAAGAAATGGAGCGGGACGGCATCCCCTTAGCTAGGGAGGTGATGGCCCGAAAGCTGGCTGCCAAACTCAAGGCACTCAGCACTCCAATGGCAATCCAGCGAATCAGTGGGTTGATGCGAAACATTGAAGTTGAATCAAAAAGGGGGCTTGAGCGATGACGGGAATGGAGGGTGATTAGGCTAGTGCAGCTTAGCAGAAGTTTCTGACCCGTTAGGGGGATTGTTTTGAGTTTTGAGTTTTGAGTTTTAAGTGCTGCTCAGTTATTTAGGCGATGTGCGACTTTCCCGAACCGCCCTCACCGTTCGGCTGAGCGCTCACGTCGAAGCCCCAACCCCTCTCCCAGAAGGGGAGAGGGGCTAAAACTGGGTCGGCTCCCCTTCTCCCAATAGGGGAGAAGGGACTGGGGGATGAGGGCAGACTTTAAGTTGCACATCGCCTTTACTTCTACCAGCCTGCGCTAGGTGCTTATGATTTTGGGGGTTGGAACCCCCAAAATCATAACCCCTTACCACTCCTTGGCTCACAAATTGAAACCTGACAAACCACTAGTAGTCTGTCAATCATTAATTGACGGGTCGCTGAAAACTGGGGGTTGGTTGGAGTTAAATTTTGAGGGTCTTCGACCCCTCAAAATTTTCTTGACAGAACACTAAGCACGGATATGAAACCATCTCATATTTCAACCCGTGTATAACTTTAGACAGATCCGGATTTACTTCCCAGGAAGAGGCTTTAGAATCGGAAGATATACAGAATGTTTAAGTTAACCTTTTCGACCAAGATAGTTGTCTCATGGTCAAACGATCGCTTCAAGCTTCTCTTTCGGGAATTCAACGGGCTAAACGAGCATTTGCATTGAAGGGGTGGACGCAGGAAAACTTGGCAGGGGAAGTCAACCTTAAGACTCGTCAACCCATTTGGCGATTTTTTACGGGGCAAGGTGTCGATCGCCATGCGTTCATGAATCTTTGTGCAATCTTAGATTTGGATTGGCGAGAGATTGCAGACAATCCCCCCGTAGACTTTCCTGAACCGGGAGAGGCGGCTGAGAGCATCCCGCTCATGATCGCAGTTCTGGTGCAACAGGTACGATCGCAGCGCCAAGCCAAAATCCAAGACCAGTGTGGCATCTTGCAGTTGTTAGACATCAGCCACCCCGTCAGCATTGATGACATTTATATTGATGTCAACATTTTGGAGTCGATCGCCAGTCAGCAGTGGTTAGAAGTGGCTAACCTGAAGACTTGGAACCTGAACGGCGGGGTCGATCGCATCGGCTTGGGCGAGATTGACCAGATTCAAATCGCAGGAATGCAGGCCGTTGAAACCTATGCCAAACTCCGGGTTTTAGGCAAACCAGGAACCGGAAAAACCACTTTTTTGCAACATCTCGCCATTCAGTGCAACCAAGGTGCGTTTGAGGCGATGCGGGTGCCAATTTTTGTGACGCTGAGACATTTTGTGGAAGAGTCGATCGGTGGCGAATTCAGCTTATTAAGCTACCTGCGTCAAGAATTCCTGATTGATGGCATCACCGAGCCGACAGCGATCGAAACCTTGCTCCAAGCCGGGCGGGTGCTGCTGTTGTTGGATGGACTGGATGAAGTGTTGCACCGAGAGAGCATCGCAGTCTTGAGAGAAATTCGCCGCTTTTCAGACAAATATCACAAAAATCGGTTTGTCATGACCTGCCGCACCGCCGCCCAAAAGCTCAGTCTGCGGGGATTTACCGATGTGGAAATCGCCCCGTTTACCCAAGCACAAATCACTGCCTTCGCCCAAAAATGGTTTGTGGCCTTTACCAAAACCACCGCCCAAGCAGGAGCGGCGCAGTCTTCTCAGTTTATCCAAACCCTAGATCTCGTGGAAAACTGGCAGTTTCGGCAACTGGTTGTGACACCCCTGTTTCTGCATCTTGCCTGCTGGGTGTTCCATGGTCATGGCAAGTTTCCCACCAAGCGAACCGAGTTTTACAAAGAAGGATTGGATTTGCTGCTGGGCAAATGGGATGAAGCGAGGGGGGTAGAACGCGATGAAATTTATCGGGGGTTTTTGTTGCCCCAAAAGCTCAAGCTGTTGAGTCAGCTTGCGGCGGTCACCTTCGAGCAGGGTCAGTATTTCTTTGAGCAGCGGGTGCTTGAGCAACACATTGGAGATTACATCCGGCACTTGCCCAATGCTTCGACAGACGCTGAGGAGTTGCAACTGGAAAGTGAAGCGGTGTTGAAGGCGATCGAGTCCCAGCACGGGCTGCTGACCGAACGGGCGCGGGGCATTTTCTCGTTTTCCTATCTAGCGTTTCAGGAATACTTCACGGCGCGCAATATCGTTGCCAGCCATAACCTTCAGTCGCTGGAGCAGGCATTGGGCGGACTGGTGAACCACCTCACAGACCCCCACTGGCACCAAATCTTCTTGCTGACGACTACGATGCTTCGCAGTGCCGACTCACTGATGCAGTTGATGAAGCAGCAGATTGACGCATTGGTTGCCCAAGACCCCTATCTGCAAGAGTTTTTGCGGTGGGCCAGCCAAACACAAAAATCGCAGATCCCAGCCGAAACAAGGGAGGCAACGGTGCGCGCCTTTTATCTGGCACTGGCGCAAACGCCCCACAGAGCGGCTGATTTTGCGATCGCCTGCACCCTTGACCAGGGAATGTTTTTGGATGTCGCTTTGGATGACTTGCTGCTGGAGTGTGCGATCGACCAAAGCTCAGACTTTGCCCATGCCCATGCCTGTAGTGATGCCCTCAGCAGTATCTTGGGAGTTGTTCTCGATGCGGGCTTCCACAAAGCGTTGCAGCAGTTGCAAGACCAATTGCCCCACCCTGAGCAAAACCAGGAACGATTTCAGGTATGGTGGCAGTCCCATCATACTGCTTGGTCAATCCAGCTTGAAACCACGATCGTCCAATACCGGCAGCTTGACCATACTTGGAACTTTAACCCGGAACAAAAGCAAGTCTTGCAACGCTACTATGCTGCCAATCAATTGCTGCTCGATTGTTTGCACAGCAATTGTGAGGTGACCGCCACCATTCGAGAAGAAATTGAAGCAACGTTGTTGTTGCCTCAAGGAGAACTGGAAGCGCGGGAGTGGCAGTAGCTCCAAAAATTCAAACGAAAATCCCGATGTTTTGTGACACAAGCTTGTAAACAATTGTGAACATCTCATGCAACTTATACAAATCAAACGTTGATGATACTCCGATAAATACTCGATTTCAAACGTCAGGTCTCTATTGTGTTTGGAAGCGGGATGATTAGCACCAGGCAATCTGAGGCAACTTGGTAGGTGTTTCTGACCCGTTAAGTGGATAGTTTTGAGTTTTGAGTTTTGAGTTTTGAGTTAAAGGTTGTTTGAAAAGATATACATTATTGCCCGAACCGCCCCACTGCCCCCCAATTCTGGGGTTCTGAGGTCAGAGTTCCTCAGAATTATGGGTTCAAAGCCTTTTGGGCATACCAGAAAAGGGGGCGAGTGCCAGGTTCTAGCACTTTTCAAACATCTTAGGCGATGTGCAACTTAAAGTCTGCCCTCATCCCCCAGCCCCTTCTCCCAATGGGGGAGAAGGGGAGCCGACCAGTTTTAGCCCCTCTCCCCTTCTGGGAGAGGGGTTGGGGTGTAGCTTGCTTCCCGAAGGGTGGGCGGTTCGGGAAAGTTCACATCGCCTACATCTTCTTAATAGCTGCTTGGTGTGAGGTGTGAGGTGTGAGGTTTCAGTCAATGGCTGCTCGATTATTGATGTTATTTACACTAACTTGATTAATTTGGAGGATGAAATGAATGCTTTTTCAACCCACCTAGCCAAATCGACGAGCCACACGAAGCCCGATCGCTCTCAGGAGGTTCCAGATGCGGTGGCGATCGATCGCGCCCTGAGCAGCCATCCTACATGTCTCTGCTGTTCTAATATTTTGCTCCGACACATCCGCCCAGAGGGGATTTATTGGCGGTGTAGCTTCTGCCATGCAGATATGCCTGTGTAAATAACCCTAACTGGTGCAGCTTTGCACAAGTTTCTGACCCGTTAGTGGATTGTTTTAAGTTTTGAGTTCTGCTCACTTACTGCTGCCAGCTTGCAATAGGACAATCCTAAATAGGTCAACGCCAACAAACAATATTTGAAATCAGCAATTTTGGATTTAGAAACTAAATGATGTCATTTGAATTAATCAACTTAACGCTACCCATGGTGCTTCAAGAAATTGAGGATGTTTTAGAAGAGTATCCTGAACATCCCTATCAATCTGCTTTTTCAATTCATGAATTTCGGCAACAACTCATTGCTCACATTCTCAGCCAGATTTCCCACTGTTGCGAGACTTCAGGAGGACAAATACTCCCCAAAAACGTCAGCCGTAGGCATCCTTCTCACTTAGCACAGCGGCTCTATTTGGGAGTCATGATTCGAGGGAGCATCTTGCACATTCTGCGGGAAAATGCCGATCGCTTGAGCGATCTCTTGTTACACGTAAAACACTCAGAGCCTGTGGCTTTCCATTCATCGCGTCAAGTCGCTTAGATTCACCATTGAGGCTCAAGCTTTCCCCTGTGTAGCTTGAGCCAGATCCACACAATCCATCAAAAAAATTATGTCTACTAAAATATTTTTGCAACAATACAATACAGGACTGATGAACTTTAGAAACCTGAATTTAACCGCAGCAGATTTAAGCCATTTAAACCTGCGCGGTGCTGACCTAACTAGTGTTAACCTGACTAGGGCCAATCTCACCAAAACTGATTTAAGCCATGCCAATTTAACGAATGCCATCCTAATTGGAGCCAATCTCACCAAAACTGATTTAAGCCATGCCAATTTAACGAATGCTACCCTGATTGGAGCCAATTTAACCGAGACAACCTTGACGAAAGCAAATCTGATGAACGCTAACTTGAGGAACACTAGCTTAAACAATGTCAATTTGAGTCATACCTATCTACGGGGAACGCTTATATCTCATGGCGCTAGTTCTGGCGCTGTAATGAATCACCTCAAAGCCTTGCCAAATGAAGCTAGCTTTAAGCTTCTCCACGATACAACTTTGTTGAAATGAATCGTTGGAATAAGTCTGTTAGGCTTCTTCAGGTTTGATGATGATTGATGGAGCTTTACAGAAGCTCTAGGAGAAACCGATCGCCCAAACTGGAGTCCACAATGACTAAAACTAAACAGGTTTCGATAGAGACTCTGTGGCAATCAGCCCCACCTAGCGAACACTCCTTCAATCCCCAGTCATTAATCGATCTTCCCCATCTAGCCCGTCGCTATTTGGAACAGGCGATCGTTCCTGGCACACCCCTTGCCTCGGCAGTTCGATTCTGGATGCATGGCGAAATTAAGCTGGGGGAAAAATGGCATCCCTTTAAGGGCGAGGAAGTGATCTGCTGGAATCGCGGCATGATCTGGCGGGCGACCACCTGGATGAATGGCTTGCCGATTTGGGGAGCCGATCGCATCGTGGATGGTGTCGGTGAGATGAAGTGGAAAATTCTGGGACTATTTCCAGTGATGCAGGCTTCTGGTGTTGATCTCACCCGCTCCGGTGTGGGGCGCGTTCAGATAGAGTCGATGTGGCTACCTTCTGTCCTCTGTAATCCCGACATCTCTTGGATGGAGTTAAATTCTTCCCAAGTACAGGCAACCTTTACAGCACTCGGACAACCTGCCAAACTCACTCTGACGGTTAACGACCGAGGTATGTTGGAGCAAGTCAAACTCGATCGCTGGGGCAATCCAGAAGGTGAGGCGTTTCACTACGTCGATTTTGGTGGAATAGTTGAGGAAAACCACACCTTTGATGGCTACACAATCCCAACTCACCTCCGCGTTGGTTGGTATTTCGGCAGTGAACGATTTGAGTCTGAGGGTGAATTCTTTCGCTGCACGATCGACAAAGCTATCTACCAATGAGAGTCGAGTGCTGGAACATTCTCATCATGAGCAGCAGGAGTGTAACTGCAAGCAAGCCACCATGATATATACTGCATCTGCCCACAACTTGGATTTCATAGGTGGGGGCTTCAAAAACCAAAATCATGACCTATCAAAACATAAGGAATCTCAATTATGTTCAAACTATCCGCTAAGTTGGCGGCTGTGTTAGCGATCGTCACAGCGTTGCTATTGATCGGCTTGCAGTCTTTTACGACACCTGCGTTGACTAGAGGGCTATCCTCTGAAGCATCGTCATTTGCAGAATTATCTTCCCTTGATCAGCCATTCATGGTTGCGACTGCCGCAGCCGCACCGACCCTCGTCCCTGCCATTCTGGGAGGCAAACCCATTCATGTTTTATATGTAACTCGCACTGGTGATACAGTCCTAGTGCGTTGCTATCCAGGCTATCAGCCAACGCTGACCGTCCGAGCGATGGGCGGCAATTCTGGTGCCAATGGACAGAAAGAAGGGGTCATGACTTGTCAACCCGCTGCCTAAAAATGATGAGGCGGCAAATTGCGTCGCCTTTCATAAACTGCTCTAACAAAAGCGCATATCCACGAGCCATATCGGCATTTGTCTGGGCACGATTAATAAAACTATGAGCGCCAATTACTTGCTCGTGGAAACTAACAACCGATAAAGCAAAGTCGGAGATCGGATGCTGTGATGTCCGAAGAGTTAGCCGACTAAACTCTGAACTAGAGCGACGCTGAAGAAAACTAATGTGGTCAGTGTCGAGCAAATATTTCACGGTTATTTGCTGGAGGCATCAATAGGCTTGTCAGATTGCCGAAAGGCACGCCCATATTCTAGGGCTTCAAGGAAAGCCGCATCATCAGAAACTGAACCTATGAGTCTTTCCAACCAGTTATCAGCAGTATATTTACTGTCGAATTTGTGCTGAAGATCGAAAACTACTTGTTCAAGAGTTGTTAAGCGTTGTTCAAGAGTTGCTGTATCTAACATGGCTTCTCCTAAATTTGGAAATTACCACTCAGATAATTAAGTGGCTGGATTAAATCCAGTTTAACTGAAAAACTGTAACTTGAACAGACGAATATAAGCAGACAGATGGTGCGTTATATTTCATTAACACACCCTACAAGATCGACGATCGCACTGTCCCGTCCAAAAACTAAAGCAGGCTAACGTCCAAGGTGACTCACGACTGGTCGTGGCGCGGCTCCTGCTCCGCAGGAGGCATAACGCAGTTAGCCTTTGAGTCCACCGCCTTGTTCGACTTTTCCATTTGATGAGAAACGAAATCACCATGCTTCCAGATGCTCCATCCCGAACCCGAAAGAATGTAGGCGAATCCAGCAATGGTGATGGCATCAAATCCAGCGCTTTGCGTCGCAACGGCCGATAGCCCTCCGAGGAAGAATGATAAAATCAGCACAAAGGGCACCCCAATCTTCCAAAGGGGTATATCATGTCCTCTCACCTTCATGCCGAATGCGGTGCCGAAATCTGTGAACATCCCTGTCAAATGAGTGGTTCGTAGAACAATGCCTCTGTAATGGGTTGCCAAGGCATTCTGAAGTCCACAACCAAAAGCTGCTAACCCTATACTCATGATGGGATGTTCTGACATCTGTAAAGATGCTAGCAAGAAAATAACTCCGATCGCAGTTATAGTGTATCCGTATGGTCGCGAAAGGTTTAAAGTAGGGTGATGAATCAGAAATCCAGAAGTTGCAGCGCCAAAAAAAAATAGTGTTGCTGCGGTTGCCACTCGATAGACCTCCAACAGTGTTGCTGGCGACCATTCTGCGATATTAATTGTTAATTTCGCAATGTCTCCCGTGAGGTGACTGACTGAGGTTCCGGTATGCAGAACTATCCCGGTATTGGCGAATGATGCTCCAAAAGCAAGGGCGCACCCTCCAACGATTAAAATGTGTCTTGCGTTCATTAAATTGATGTTGGCCTCGCTATTGTGCCGCAACTGCGGTTCAATTCTTGTTTTAATAGAACATTACCGCAGCTTTTATTACAAGGTTATTGCGATCGCCTGATGGAAACGTGAGATTATCTCATACCTATCCGAACCCCCTCACCCTAGCCCTCTCCTTCGGGAGAGTGAACAAAACCTGTCGGCTCCCCTCGCCCTCTGGGAGGGGGGTTGGGGGCTTCGACGTGAGCGCTCAGCCGAACGGTGAGGGGCTGAGATAATCTCAGACGACTACCGATCGCTACTTTACCCAACAACAAATATCCTCGAATGATTTTGTGTGTTTTAGAAGGCGATCACCATAAAAATTTCTCTGTATAACTATTCTTAATCTTAAAATCCTCAAAAGAATGTGCAAAAAGGTTTAGCACCAAGTTTGCTCTCCCGCAGGATTTTGTAATAACTCGCGAATATTGGCTTCGATGATGCGATAACCGACATTGCCGTTGAGTCTTTGTCTTCCTTCATTAAAAATCAGAGTCGGGCTGACTGTGACATTATGTTCTTTGACTAATTCAGCATCTTTGGCTAGTTGAGCGTAGGCTTCGCCACTGTCGATCGCAGCTTTAATGGCATTGATGGGTAACTTCAAGCGTTCAGCGATCGTCAATTGCACCTTGCGATCGCCGACATTGGCAAGTTGAGTAAAAAATGCTTCGCGGAAAGCCCAAGCCGTTCTTTCTAATACTCTGTCAGACTTCGGAACTAATCCCTTCACTTCCAGTAAGTGTACAGCGCGTAGAAATAGATGGGATGATATGGAAGAAGCAGGAATATCATGAGTCCAAATATCAGGATGCACGGTAATATGCTCAAACTTACGCCCTATTTCTTTGACATGATTACTGTAGCCAGTAAAACCACCGCGTTGGCGTAGCCTCGCCTCTGGCGAATCGCGCCATCCATTCTCTAACTTCTCGTGAGCATTGCCAAACACAGGCACGAAGTGATAGTCGATTTCAATATCGTCGGGGAAAGCAGTCTTGAGTTCTTCGATGCGAATTTGAGCTATATAAGCCCAAACGCAAAGAACATCTGAAAAATAAAAAGTCCGAATTGGTTTCATAATCTTTAATTTCTTTGGTTATAAGGAAGTTTTGCCAAGAGTATTCCCATAGCACAGGTGTTGCTAATACCCGCAAATACTAGCCCACATCCCACAAATCCACTTAAAAGTAAAAACCAAGGCGATACAAGTATGCCCAATCCCGTCCCGATAGCGACAAGGGAACCAGCCACGATTTGAACTTGCCGAAACAAACTGATCGGTGCGCTGCGATCTACCTGTGTCTTCAAGCCTGATGCTTTCCAACTGGATAAACCACCCTTGAGTTGCATCACATTTGTCAATCCATATTCCCTTAGTTTTTGAGCCGCTTGCGAAGAACGCATTCCCGATTGACAGCAAATAACCAACGGGCGATCGCCCATTTGGACAACTTGAGATGACTCAAAACCTGAGAGGGGCATGGAAATGGAACCTGCAATATATTCGCTGGCATATTCACCTGATTCTCTAACATCCAGCAGGATGACTTGCTGCAAATTCAGTTTTTGATTAAGCTCAAAAGCTTCGATTTCGGCAAGTTGAAATAGATTTATTTGTGCAGCCATAGAGTTTATTAATAACAACTATTGCTTTACTGTATCACTATACAGTAATATTTGCTTGTCCAAAAATACTTCTTACTTCAATGCCCGAAGTTGTCCCTCAAGCCTTAGAACAAGTGGCTGACTATTTCAAAGTACTATCTGAGGCAAGCCGCCTTCAGGTGATATGTTGCCTTAAATCGGGTTCTAAAAATGTAACTGAAATCATGACTGCAACTGACTTAGGGCAGGCAAATGTCTCCAAACACCTAAAAATACTCACTCAAGCAGGAATTGTTTCCCGCCACCCGTCAGGGGTGAGTGTGTATTACAAAATTGCCGATCCGATCATATTTAATCTATGTGAACTGGTCTGCGATCGCCTCGTAGCTCGCCTGGAGACCCAATCTCAACAACTCGATCGATTAGAGGCTTGGCGCAATTCTTAGTTTTACTGGAAGCCTTCTTTCCAAAGGTCAACGCGATCGCCTCAATAATCATCTTCTCAAGTTTGTGATTAGGCGATCGCTGTCCCATTTAACAACAAATATTCTCAAATGATTTGATGCGGTTTAGATTGAGATCGCCAATAACCTTTCACAACTCGACAACGAAGTCAACTGTTTCCTCTTGATTAATCTCTGCTAAAAACAGATAACTTAAACGGAGTGATCGGTCTAGCGTAACGGTAAAACGCAGCGGCGGCAGATTAACCTTGGCACTCCACCAGCAGCTTTTGTCCGTCCGCTGCCGTGACGTGTTAGCTGGCTGGCACCACCTCAAGATTTCTGATCACGTAGCGACTGTCTTGCAGCGATCTCAGGGCTGTTTCATGCGCGCGCAGATTTGAGCGTAACGTTCCGTGATGTCAAATTGGAAGATGATTATTCCATGCTATAACGATGGTGAATTTTAGGTTTCGCATCTCAACCCGACCTAAAGCGATGGGCGATCGTACTTCTTAAAGAAGTTAACATAAGGAGAAAAAGGAATAGACATGACGAGTGAAAACGTAGAAATGTCAGGGTCTACCTGGGTGCCGTCAGAGGGAGTCACATGCCACACGGGAAAACCTATTCCCTCAGAATTCGATTTCTTTGTTCTCCCCCCATCAGAAATCGGTCGGGTGTTATCAGCAGAGAGTTCCTTGCAGATCTCAGCCCAGCCTATATCATTACTTAACCGATTGATTGCAGCCGTAATCGTCAGTGGAGTGATTGTGGCGATCGTTTGGATAATTTTGTTTCTTATTAAGTTTTTCGTTCCCGGACTCTCTGATATTGCACATCCTCTCTTCTTTGGTATTGTTGGGGGCAGTGCGGGGTTATTATTTGGTGTTTATGCTTTTAACGCTTTTGGCTTTAACCCTAGTTGCACCTACGTAGGCGATCAGGGAATTGCCAAAATTCATTTAAAGGGTTCCCGTCAGGCAACGCCACTGATAGACTTGCTGAAGTTTAAGGATGCAGCCAACCTCTACACTGGTCAAGTCAAGCATTACAAGAATGCAAGGTATCGGTACACAACCTATAGTTATGTATGGATTTTACTCAATGGCAAAAACTGGGAGATGAAGGGTTCACATAATAGCTCGGTCAATCAACCATTCGATAGTCACCCCTGGTATTTTGCCAAATCAGCAGAGTCTGCCTGGAGTAACTACCTTCTGCCCTATGTTAACGAGCAGTTTGCCCAGTCAGGTTACGTCGAATTTCCTATGAGCGGAGATCCTCAAGGCGTTAGAGTGGGTCAGGGCTTTCTTGAATTTGTGTTAAAAAATGGCTCAACGCAACGGGCAGAGGTGTCTGAGATGCAGGAAATTAGTACGGAAGGTGGGCTATTCTACTTTACCCACCCGAATACTAACTGGTTGTCAAATAAGGGGAGGTATCTCGTTAACTACAGCGATATCCCTAATGCTCAACTGTTTATGATGTGTCTAAAAAACCTGGCTGGTATTAGCAGCTTCTCAGATATCAGCTTCCTTAAGTAGGATTAACGACCATCCAGATGACGGCATAGGTTAGAGTGCAACGATCGCAGAAACTTTGTCAGATAGATAGTACCAGCGTTCACCTGCCCGCATTTGACTTTATCCTCGCCCTGATCGCCCTCCACAACCGCATCACCGATCTCCCCCTGAGTGCTCTCACGCCCCACCGACAAACTCGAACGACTGCCCCAACAAATCGCTTCTTGGGCACTTTCGGACTCACTAACAACTTTGCATAGCAAGTTCAGGACTTTTTTGCAGAGCCAGCTAACGGCTCAAATCAGCGGCAGTAAACTCTTATAACTCAGCACCAGCAGCTTTCAACCGTCTGCTGAATTTGAATCGTTATACGACGATCACGAAGCTTTACGCTATGCCAAAGCTCTATGTTGATGGAAGCCACCAGCCACTTCGACTAACCAATCTACAAACTTTAGAATCAGTGCTTCTTTAGGGTGGTTCTCTAAATACACTGCCGTATAATTAAAACCGTCTAACGACACATCAAGGGGCTGCACTAAAAATCCTAATGCCACATCATCAGCAACATGAACGCTGCTGCATAAAGCTACGCCTTGACCTGCGATCGCAGCTTGAATCGCCAAACTTTCTTCGTTGAATTTAAGTCCACGATTTGGGTCAATGGTGTTTAGCCCTGTGACTGTAAACCAGTTTTTCCAATTAGGAGCCTCTGTTCCAAAGTGAATCCATTCAAAATGTACTAGAGGATGATGTCCTAGATCTTCTGGAGCTTTTATCGGATAATTGCTATCCAACAGACGCGGACTGCATACCGGCATAAATACATCGGACATGAGCTTGCGAACGGTCAACCCAGGATAGTTGCCTTTGCCGTATCGAATGGATAAATCAACCGTTTGCCTGTGTAGATCTACGACATCATTCGAGGTTTGTAGTCGAAGATCAATTTCAGGATGGGTTCGTTGAAACTCATACAAGCGAGGAACCAACCACTTTGCCGCAAACACTGTCGTCACGCTCACAGTTAACGTGGTAGATTCTGCAACTTGCTTTAACCGAGCGATCGCTGTGGCGATCGTATCTAAACTTTCACGCACTACCGGATACAAGAATTGACCCGCTTCAGTAAGCACGAGAGGACGGGGGCGGCGACGAAACAATAATACTCTCAAATGATCTTCCAGCACTTTGATTTGATGACTGACTGCGGTTGATGTGACATCCAGTTCTTCAGCCGCTTGCTGAAAACTCAAATGTCGAGCCGCAACTTCAAAGGTATACAAAGCGTTGAGCGGGGGTAGCGATCGCATAAGATTCTAGATGAATTTTTCTCATTTTAAACATGAATAAATTGAATTTGTAAGTCCTCTCTATCCCTTGCTATTGTTCAGACTAAGGAAATGAAATATTTCCCTAATCACTTAAGAGCCTGCTTAAAACTCATCTAGCGCCAAGTCTCTGGGTAAGATTGCTGGGGTTCTTCTGGATTTAGGACAGGTCATCCTTCCTATTTGAGGCAGGCTCAAAGAGCTACAAGGAGAAGACTCATGACGAAACTATCCACAACGAGAAAATTCATAGGCACCATATTTCTCACAATTGCGATTGTAGTAATTACCGCCGTTGTCTTGACCCCAGTCGTTCACAGCAGCAAAACCACAACCGCTTTGCAGGAAGCAGATCTCAGTATGATTTCGGTTATGAAAGAAGCACTCTATCCTGAAGGGATTGAGTATGATTCTGCGCGGAGATGCTTTCTCCTAAGCTCTGTTAGAGAAGGGACGATCTATGAAGTGCAAGATGATGGTACTTATCAACCCTTTATTCAGGATGCAAGACTCATCTCTAGTTTGGGTATTCATATCGATCGAGAGCAAAATCGGTTGTTAGTACCTAACTCAGACTATGGAGTCAGCACTCGTAGCAAACCTGAGCAGAAGTTCAAGTTAGCTGCTTTGGGAATTTACGATCTATCAACCGGGAACCCTATCGGCTATGTGGATGTCGGGGCATTGCGTCCTGATTCAGACCATTTTGTGAATGATGTTGCGGTTGATGCCGAAGGCAATTCCTATCTAACAGATAGCCGCTCACCGATAATCTACAAGATTGATTTGCAGGGAAATCCTTCTATCTTTTTAGAAAATGAACGTTTCAGTGGGGAAGGGTTTAATCTAAATGGAATTGCTTATCACCCAGATGGCTATCTCATTGTTGCAAAGAAAAATGAAGGTGTGCTATTCAAAGTTCCTCTCGCTGATCCAAATGCCTTCTCTCAGATCGAAACACCTCAGCCGTTTATTGGCATGGATGGCTTAGTGTTGGCAGAAGATGACACCTTGATCGTTATTACCAATGTAGTTCCTGGTGTGGCCTCAAATACTATTTTCCAGCTTAATAGTAGCGACGGTTGGCAATCTGCACAAGCGATTGATAATTATGTCACAGGTGATGTATATCCCAGTACAGGCACCATCCGAAATAGTGGCATTTACGTAGTTTATGGTCGTTTGAATACTTTACCTGCAACGCTTGAGGAATCTAGCCCTGTCTTTCTTGATGAATTTCACATTCAACGAGTTGGGGTTATTCAAGAGTCGGGGGGAGTGCTGCTCAATTAGATTTTGAGATGCCCTTGGGCTTACTTCTTCCTACCAGGCTTTAAGTACCCAAAATCCCAAGCTGAATTCCCTGCACCCCTTCCATAGGACATAGCAAGATGGCTACATTACTGAAAATTGACGCGAGTGCGCGAGTCACCCGTTCGCTCAGTCGAGGTTTAACGACTGCGTTTGTTGAACAGTGGTTGAAGTCTAGACCCGACGACCCCATCATTACACGGGATGTAGGGCTGAATCCTCCCCCTGCTATTAGCGAAGCTTGGATTGCTGCCGCTTTCACTGCGCTAGAAAAGCGGACTCTCGCTCAACAGGAGGTACTCAAGGTGTCTGATCAACTGCTGGAAGAATTAGAGCCTGCTGATCTGATTGTGCTCGGTACGCCCATGTACAATTATGGAATGCCAGCAGCACTCAAAGCTTGGATAGACCAAGTGATTCGGATTGGACGTACCTTTTCATTTGATCTAGCACGCGGTGAGCAACCCATCGAACCCATTTTGACTGGAAAGACTCTAGTCATTCTGTCCTCATCTGGAGAAGGTGGCTTTGAACTCGGCGGTGTTCATGCTGCTATGAACCATCTTGATCCTCACATTGTGACTGCATCAAGACTCTTGGGAGTCAGTGACCACTATGTCATTCGCATCGAGTATCAGGAATTTGGGGACGATCGCCATCAACAATCCATTGAATCTGCTTATGCAGCAATCCCTGGCTTAGTGCATCAGCTAGCCCAGACAATGAGAGTCCAAGATACTAAGCCTTTCCAAGGCATAGTATCTTGAATAAGAGCTTTATGGAACAGAGCCGTATAACGGCCCCGTTCACCCGCTGCTAGTAACTTTCGGATTCAACCAACCATCTTGATACGGTCGGTGTGCAACGGGATTGTTATACATTTAAACTTTAGGAGTTAAAGACTGGCAGAATAAATGCCATAATGATGCCTCCAATTACAACACCTTCAATAACCTTCAAGATCAAACCAGAATGTTTAATTTTAATTCCTTGAAGCCAAAAATGTGGAGTATCACCGTCATGTATTTTCCAACTAAACATCGATACTAGCAATGGAACTCCGCCGACTTTAGCTCCAATCAATAGATGTAACGCGAGACTGATGAGAACACATACCCACGCCACTAGATGAGCCAGATACCATTGACGATGAATTTCTCCAGCAGGAAGCCATTCTTCTTTCATCATTCGACCAGTTACCACAGCAAACGTTGCCGCAAGCAAAATCAATGTATTTGCAAGGCGGTGTACTGATATCCACCAAACTGGCTTGCCAAACTGTTTTAATTGACTGAAAGATTGCTCTTGTACTAGACGACGATAGCCAATATGAAAGCTGTATAGAGCAAAAACTGGTAGGAACAATAAGAAGGTTAGGGCAATCGTGCCATGAGTACCTTGAATATCTCCTATGGTGGGTAAAGCAAAACTACCCCAGCGCTTGTCATAAGTGTTGTAGATCAAAAAACCTGAAATCAAGGCTAAAACGAGTAATACGGCGGCGACACCATGCAATATTCGTAGTAAAACAGGCTGGTATGGACGAGTCCGCGATATATCCATGTTTTTTCTAATCAAAAGCTTCTCGAATCATAGCAGAATCAGAACTTTCCCTGGAGGCTATGCAGTATAACGATCGAGCTGAGCCGCACCAAGCGAGACTCGATCGCCTCCAGCAACGCCTGTTGATGGGCGGCTAGCCTTACAGTTAACTCTCATCGTTAGTCTCCACTGGGATCTCTCATGTGTCGGTTCCAGCGATCGTGTTTTACGAGACTGTACGAGACTGGTAGTTTTAGTGTTCCCAAGCCCTAACGCTTTATACCAGTTCCGTGGAACGACCGTGTTCACTCGCCGCTAGTAACTTCTCAGACACAACGAACAGACTCTATACGGTCGGTGTGTAACGGGAGTGTCAGACCGTATCTCACCGATCGCTTATGATCAATGCATTCTCGTATGTCTGGGAGTTTAAACCATGTCTCTCACTGAGTTAATTCCTCTGGTCAACAACCTGAGTCAGTCAGACAAATTATCACTCTTCAAACTCCTAGCCACACAAGTCCCAGACGCTGAACTACAAGTCATCTTTTCTGCATCAGAGTATCCGATTTGGTCGCCCTACGACGCAACGGAAGCTGCAAACATCTTGATGCAGATGATTCAGGATGACCGAAAGGCATCTACTCATGCCTAGTAGAATCGAGTTTTCCTTTTCTGACCATGAAGCACTACCCACGATTCCCATCACTCTGAGTCATACAAGCTTTTCTGTCTCTGCGAATGCACTGCTAGATACTGGATCTACGGTCAATCTATTAACTTATGACATCGGGTTGCAATTGGGTGCAATTTGGGAGGAACAAACTGTCCACTTGCCATTGGCTGGAAATCTTGCAACGGTTGAAGCACGGGGTTTATTTGTGCATGTTCAAATTGGAACTTTAGAATCAGTTCGCCTAGCATTTGCCTGGGCACAAGCCGCTCAAATGCCCCTAATCCTTGGACAAACGAATTTCTTTCGAGAATTTGATGTCTGTTTTCAACAATCGCAACGCACGATCGAAATTATCCGCTTCTAATGAGCGTCGATGTGTCTTGGGTGCGATCGCACTTTGGGTCAGTGTTACGAGCGAGAAGTAATACAGGGTTTCCTACTGTCAAGCCAGCCTATAGCGATCAGCGATCGCACTTGCTGAAATGGCAGAAACCAGGTGAGAAGTTGTTGGGTTTCTTTCGTCAACTCAATTTACAGATGGGCGATCGTACTTGCTGGATGACTGCTGTTTTTGAATGATCAAAAGTGAACTGACGGATTGTCATCATTGATAGATTAAAGCTGTCTAACGATAAAGTTGTGCGGCGGCAAGTAGCCTCGAACTCCCACGATAACCTCCATTCCGTCCGCACCAATGCATTGTTCGACTGCCGCAACCACTTTTGAGGTGCCAATGCTAAAATTCTTACATATTTCTTACTGCTTGTAACACTGAATCTAATGGAAGTAACCCGTTTGTCGAGTAAAGGACAAGTTATCATTCCAAAAGCCTTGCGTGCTGCCCATCACTGGGAAGCAGGTCAAGAACTTATTGCTATCGATGTCGGCGATGGTATTCTTCTAAAACCCAAAAAGCCTTTTCCAGAGACAACGTTAGTGCAGGTTGCAGGATGTTTAAAGTACAGAGGAAAACAGAAGAGTTTAGATGAGCTAGAAGATGCGATTCGGTTGGGAGTGGCGGAGCAGTGGCATGATCGCAGTTGATACAAACGTTATTGTACGTCTTTTAACCCAAGATGATGAACAGCAATATAACAAAAGCCTCAAACTATTTCAAAAACAAGACATATTTATCCCAGACACAGTCATCCTCGAAACTGAATGGGTATTACGTTTTGCCTACCATTTCAAACCCGATGAAATTTGTAAAGCATTTAGAAACCTCCTAGGTTTGCCTAATGTCCAACTTACAAATGGAAATTTGATGGCACAAGTCCTGCAATGGCATGAGAATGGTATGGATTTTGCCGATGCGCTTCATCTAGCACAAAGTCAGAACTGCTCTGCAATATACACATTTGACGTTAAGTTCGTGAACAGAGCCAAAGGACTAACTGAGTGTGAAGTTCAGCAACCCTAACCCTCCAACTACACCCCTACGGATGGCTCAGGCAGTCGAACGATCGCCCTACTCTCCACCCGCTAGACTCGATCGCCTCCAGCAACGCCTGTTGATGGGCGGCTAACCTTACAGATAACACTCATCGTTGGTCGCCACCGGAATTTTTAATGTGTCGGCTCCAGTGACCTTGTTCTACGGGACTGGCAGTTTTAGTGTTCCCAAGCCCTAACGCTTCATACCAGTTCCGTGGAACGACCAAGCTCACTGGACGCAGACAACCTTTGCAACTTAACCGACAACTTGATACGTTCCGGTGCAGCGCGGTTGTTATGCGGCATCACTTCTCAGCGACTTGCGAAAAATGATTTTATCGTCCCCCGCTTTGTAAAATCCTCGAATCCTCGCTTCCTCGGCGTAACCGATTTTTCGGTAAAATGCACGAACGTATTCAAAGTCTTCTAACCCAGACGTTTCCACCAGCAACACACGCTCACCGCGCTCAGCTAGCATTTGCTCGACGTGGCGCAACAAAGCGGCTCCGCGTCCCTGTCTTTGGCGATCAGGATGAATAGCGATCAGATAGAGATTCCATGTTCCCTCGGTCATTCGTTCCGGTGCAACGTAAGCAACGCCCACTGGCTCACTGTCGTCGTCGGTAAACCATACACCTTGGCTGTCTGCTTCTTCATTGAAATGCTGATTTAGCATTTGAGCCAGTTCTTCGATTTGGTTTGACTCGAAAAGTCCTGTCGCTTCTGCCAAGGTGAGTAACGCATTCATGTCATAGGGCGTGGTCAATCGAATCATAGCGACTTCTAGTTAAGGCTAGTATGTTTGCTCTCATTACTCAAGCACCAATACCACAATTTTCCGCCGCCTCACCAATAAATTCCTGAGACATTTGCAACTCACAGATAACCTTTCAACTACTGCCCCAATCGATCGACTAGCGGCATAACGTTCCCAATCACCTGCCGCTTACAACCTCAGGTACTCACAGACAACCTCTCGACAGTCAGGTGCATTTGAATTGGTGCGATTCGTTCACCCTAAATGAATAGCAATATTCAGGGACGGATGGCAAGGTTTGAACCTTGACAACTTGATTACCGTGAGGGTGCAAGTCCCTCTCTCCAGATGCTAGGAG